>Ga0207831_100052_pt1 | contig 208651 bp, 205 predicted proteins | sample TtanPargueraPR_7_FD_187741 | JGI IMG/M metagenome (GOLD analysis project Ga0207831, IMG submission 187741) | Aerobic enrichment media microbial communities from Bioluminiscent Bay, La Parguera, Puerto Rico - Tt and M1 (2) (SPAdes) | ecosystem: Environmental > Aquatic > Marine > Unclassified ...
CGGCGACACGATGTCTTCGATGAGGGCCCAGCCGTTGTCGGAGATCTCGTAGCGTCCTGCCATGGGTCACCTATGCTGCTGAGGCATAGATGACATTAGCAAATTCGAGTTTTCGGACAAAGCCTAGCTTAAAGCTCCCGGACGGAGTCCGGGCTCCGGCGAAGCCGGGTCAGACGGCGATCGGGCCGCCATCCTGCCTCTGGATTACCACGGTAGAGGCCCTCGGGCGCACCTCCCCCTGGGTGACAGCGGTGGCATCCTCGGAGGCCGGCCAGTTGCCCGGGTGCTGAATGTTGATGAACAGTGCGGTCTTGTCCGGGGTGGCGAAGATCCCGGTGACCTCGCAGCCATTCGGGCCCACGGCGAAGCGCTTGAGGTGCTGCTGGTTCTCGGGCGTGACCACCCCGCCCTCCAGGGCTCCCGGCACCACCGCCAGCAGCTGGTCGTTGGTATGCTCGGCAACTCCTTCATAGCCGTTGTCGGTCTGGATCCACAGGATGCCCTGGCCATCGCCACGATCGTCAAACCACAGGCCATCGGGGCTGGCGAACTGATTGACCTCGGTCAGGCCCGAGCGGTTGTCGCCGTCGGTGGCGGCGGCGCCGAACACGAAGACCTCCCAGGCGAAACGCATTTCATCGCTGCCTTCACGCCAGCGGATGATATGCCCGGCGCCGTTGTCGGGGCGTGGGTTGGCTTCGTTGATTGGTGCGGTGGCAAAGCCCACTCCGAGCTCATCGATGGCGCCTCCCTCGTTGGTATAGGTCTCCTCGCTGCCCGCCTCGGTGCGTTTGCTGTTGTTGGTCAGGGTGATATAGACATCGCCGGAGGCGGGGTCGACGCTGGCCCACTCGGGGCGGTCCATGGGCGTGGCACCCATCAGATCGGCAGCGTCGCAGGTGTTGATGATGATGCCCGCCTGGTCGTCGGCAGCCAGCCCCAGGGCCTGGTGGAGACGACGGCCATCGGTGGTCCGTGCCTGCGGGGTCAGGGGCAGCCACTCACCGCTGCCATCGGCATCGAAGCGCGCCACGTAGAGGGTACCCTCGTCCAGGTACTTGGCGCCGATCGCCAGACGATCGAAGTTCGCACCGGGGCGGTTGGCATCGGCCGGATCCCAGGCGGCAGCGGAGACGAACTTGTAGATATACTCGTTGCGAGCGTCGTGGCCGGAGTAGAAGACCACCGGATTGCCCGGCTCGAGCTTGCCGAGCCAGCACCCCTCGTGGCGGAAGCGGCCCATGGCGGTGCGCTTCACGGCGCGGCGGCTGCCATCGTAGGGGTCGATCTCCACCTGATAGCCGAAGGTACGGGCTTCGTTGCGGTAGTCCTGGCCAGCGTCGGCACCGCGCGGCGTGATATCGAAGCGCGCAAACTCGTCGTTCTGCTCGGAAGGGTCGCCTGCCGAGGTCTCCCAGCCGTAACGGCCACGCTCGGTGGGAATGCCGATGCGAGCGTCGTCGGCGAAACGCTCGCCGGTGTTGACGAAGATGTTGGGCCAGTTCTCTTCGCAGGCCAGGTAGGTGCCCCAGGGGGTGAAGCCGTTGCCGCAGTTGTTGTTGGTACCGCGGGTGAGGAGTCCCTCCGGCGAGAACTTGGTCCTCACGTAGTCGCTGCCGGCGACCGGGCCAGCCAGCTCCATCTCGGTCGCGCTGGTGAAGCGGCGGTTGTAAGGCGAGCCCTGCACATGGCTCCAGCGACCATCGTCGCCCCGCTTCACCTCCACCAGGGTCACGCCGTGGGCGTTGATCTCGGTGCGCGACTCCTCGGCGGGGCGAGCCCCCTCCTCGGCATTGGTGGGACCGCCCTGGGGCGCCCACAGCGCCTGCTGGTCGATGTACTCGTTGTTGAGCGCCAGCACGAAGCGCCGCGAGGCGCTCTCCTCATCCAGCGGGAAGCCGTGCATGCCATCATGATGCATGCCCACGCTCTGCGCTTGACGCTCGGCAGTCATGGCGAGATCGCCGCTCCAATCCGTTGCCTCGCCCGCGAGCGGCGTGCCCCAGGGCACCAGCACCTGGGCGGTGTACCCTTCAGGCACCACCACGGCGTCGGTGCGCGAACCGGCGATCGACTCGAAGGCCAAGCTCAGCGGCGTCTTCTTCTGGTTAGTGCTCGCTGCCAACGCCTGGGCGGCACCGCCAAAACCCAGCATTGAGGCAGCCGCCAGTCCCAGACCGCCGCGCATCACGCTGCGCCGCGAGACATGGCGCTCGAGAACGGCGGCGAAGGGCTCGTTAGTGCCGGGGTTCAGGACGCGATGATCCTCGATTTCCTTGCTCATGGGGGTTCCTCGTCGGTTGGATGGAGGCGCGAGGCGCCTCCAGGACGAGGTCAGGCTAGGCGAGGAAGGTGACAAAGCGATGAAAGATCGAAAGCGCCCTACCCCCTCCGGAAGGCCGCCAGGTCGTGGGGGTCGACGCCGTCGACGCGCTCGGGCAGGCCTTGCTCGCGGCGGGCCACCCACACTACCTCGCGCTCGGCAAGCAGCTCGGCGTCGTCATCCAGGGTGCGCCCGTTGAGTTCGGCGAGCTGGGCCATGCCCTGGTGGTAGAAGGCGAGCAGGTCCAGGGCAGTAGCGTTGTCCTCCGCCATGCCACGGCGCAGCGCCGGCAGGTAGCCGCTGACCCGGGAGAGGTGGTGCTTGAGCTGCCAGGCGTAACGCACCTCGGCCATCCAGGGACGCTCACGCAGGGCCGCAAACACCAGGCTGGTTGCCACCAGTCCCAACACCACGCCCAGCACGTTGAGCCAGAAGCCGCCATCGAAGGCGGCCTGCAGCAGTTGGGCGAACACCAACCCGAAGACGATCAGCTGGCCGGCCATGGCCAGGCTGATCAGCCGCCCCTTGCGGCGGTAGGACTCGGGATCGTGCTCCTCGAACTGGAACGGCATGAAGGGCTCCTGGGTGGCGAATCGGCAATCGTAGGCATTATCCCGACAACACCATGCTGGGTACAGACCCAGGTGCCGCCATGCCGCCACCACCAGCGTGAGAGGCGCCGGATCAGCCTCGCGTATTACCTCAACCGCTCGGCGGCGGAGAGCAGCAGGTGTTCGGTGGTCTCCCAGCCGATGCAGGCGTCGGTGACCGAGACCCCGTGGCGCAGCCGCCCCGGCTCCAGCGCCTGCTTGCCCTCGTGGAGGTGACTCTCCAGCATCAGCCCGGCGATCGCACTCTCGCCGGCCTGGCGCTGGGCCAGCACGTCGAGCAGCACCTCACTCTGGCGGCGGTGATCCTTGCGGGCGTTGGCGTGGCTGCAGTCGACCATCAGCCGCGGCGAGAGGCCGGCCTCCTCCAGGGCGCGACGTGCCGCCTGGACGTGGTGCGCCTGGTAGTTGGGCTCGCCGTGACCGCCGCGCAGCACCAGCTGGGTATGGGGATTGCCGGCGGTGTCGCGGATCACCGGCCGTCCCTCGGAATCCATGCCGAAATGGCTGTGGGGGTGGGCGGCGGCGCGCATGGCATCCAGGGCCACGCCGATATCGCCGCCGGTCGCGTTCTTGAAGCCCACGGCCGCCGCGAGACCGCTGGCCAGTTCACGGTGCAGCTGGGACTCGGTAGTGCGGGCACCGATCGCCACCCAGGAGAGCAGGTCCTCGAGATAGGGGGCCAGCATCGGCTGCAGCAACTCGGTGGCCACCGGCAATCCCAGCGCGGCCACATCGCGCATCAGCCGTCGCGAGACCTCGAGGCCGCGGGCCATGTCGCCGCTGCCGTCCAGGTCGGGGTCGTAGGCCAGCCCCTTCCAGCCCACGGTGGTGCGGGGCTTCTCCACATAGACACGCATCACCGGCAGCAGGCGGTCCTCCACCCGTGCGGCCAGCTCCGCCAGCCGGTGGGCATACTCCAGCGCCGCCTGGGGGTCGTGGATGGAACAGGGGCCGACCACCACCAGCAGGCGATCATCGCGGCCGGCGAGGATATCGTGGACGGCGTGGCGCTGGCTCTCGAGGCGACGCGACAGGTCGGTGGAGAGCGGCAGCTCGCGGGTCAGCCCCCCCGGGGTGGGCAGCGCTCGAGCGGGGTTGGCGGCGGGGCGCTGGGATTCGTTCAGGTTCACGGCGGCAAGCGTAGCGTTCATGGTGTCATCAACTCCGGGTAGCGGTCATACATCGTGTCTGTCGGGTGCCACCGATCTCGCTACGGTCGGACGTGGCGGAGTGGACCGACCGCAGCTCGCTAAATCGCCAGTAGCCGTAATAGCCCACACAGTCCCGGGTCTGGCGGATGGCGATGGATGCGGTCATGGTCTCTCTCCTCGAAGTCGGTTGTGGTGTGGGGGCCGTGAAACGCAGAACCCCCGGGCGGGGCTGCCGTCCGGGGGTTCTGGTGGAGGCGGCCCTGGTGGGTGTGCCTCCGGCGATGTCGCGTCTTGCGCTCAGGACATGGCCGCCGGCACACCGGTCATAAAATAGCCATACCAGAAGCCGCCCGCGGCCACGCACGGCGATTCCGCACGGCCGCAAGCGGCGTGATGACGGAATGGGTGGGTGGCGGATGCGATCATCGGTTTCTCCTGAGCAGTCGCTTCATCCTGCCGCATCGCAGCAGGGCTGGCAAGGCCAACTCAGCCGGCAAACAGCTGGTACCAGCCGATGGTGGCCGGCAGGCAGCTCATGGCCACCAGCACGATCAGGCCCATGATGATGGACAGCAGGCCGCTGCTGTCACGGAAGTTCTCGTCGTGTCCCGCCATGTGTCACTCCTTCGATTGCGTCAGGGTTGGGGTCTGGGGTGGCCCCCATTCTAGCGAAGTCCACGCGCCTCGGCACGGCACCGAAAGTCGCAGGTTCAGCGCAGATGGCGGCCGCCGTCCACGGGTAGCGTCGCACCGGTGACATAACGGTTGTCGAGCAGGTAGCGCAGCGTCTGGTAGATCACTCCGGGGCCGGGCACCTTCTGCATCACCGACTTGGCCCGGGCCTTCTCGGCGTAGGTCTCGTCATCGCCCTCGCCCAGCATGATCAGCGCCGGGGCGATGGCGTTGACCTGGATGTTGGGGGCGTACATGGCGGCGAACGACAGCGTCAGATTATCGAGCCCGGCTTTGCTGGCGGCATAGGCGGCGTGCTTCCTGGAGCCCTTCTGCACCACGTAGTCGGTCATGTGCACGATATCGCGCTGGGGCTCACTGCAGGCCTCGAGCAGTTCGCGGGCGTGCAGGTTGATCAGGTAGGGCGCCAGCATATGGATGCGGAAGAGCCGCTCGAAGGTGGCCCCCGCCTCGGGTCCGGTAGAGTCCGGCGCCCAGTCGCTGGCGTTGTGCACGATGGCCCGCAGCGACCGCGTCTCGGCCCTGAGACGCACCAGGAAGTCGAGGATGCCCGCCTCGCTGGCAAAGTCCGCCTGCAGGGTGACGATGCCACGCTCGCGCAGCTCTTCGAGCTCCGGCCGCTCACGCCGGTAGCTGATGATCACCGGATGGCCGTCGTTGACCAGCTGCTCCGCGCAGTGACGCCCCAGGCGCTGGGCACCGCCGGTGATCAGGATCGGCGAGGCACTCATGCGTCGGCCTCACGCCGCAGGCTGCCGGCGGTGGGCACGATGGGATCCCGCGGCGCATAGGCGAAGACATCGGAGAAAACCCGCGAAGGCGAAAGGCCCAGCGAGGCGAGCACGTCCACGCAGGCGTAGACCATGCCGGGCGAGCCGGAGAGATAGACGTCATGGCCGGAGACGTCATCGAGCCCCGCGGCCAGGGCCTGGTCGATGCGTCCGCGATGGCCCACCACCCGTTCGCCTGCCCAGGGCAGCTCCGGGGCCACCTCGGTGACCGGATGGAAGGTGAAGCCGGCATGCGCCTCGGCCCACTCCCGGGGCAGGCGCTCCAGGTAGAGGTCGCGCTCCTCCCGCGCGGCCCACCACAGGGCGATCTCGCGCCCGGGGTCGGCGGTAAGCGCGCCCTCCACCAGCGCCTTCATCTGGGCGAAGCCGGTGCCGGCGGCGATCAGCAGCAGGGGGCGTGTGCTGTCCGGGTCGAGCACGCAGTCGCCACCGGGCAGGCGCAGGGTCAGGCGGTTGGCCACCTTGACCATCTCCCGCAATCGCGCGGAGTTGTCGCGCTCCGGCCAGTGCTGGATATGCAGTTCGATCTCGCCGTCGCCACGCCAGGCATTGGCGATGGAGAACGGCACCCAGACCTCCTCGTCGAGCTTGAGCTCCAGGTACTGGCCGGGGTCGTGGGCGGCCGCCTCGGCGCGCCCGTCGAGCCGGACGCGGAAGACGTCCGGGCTGAGGTCCTCGACCTCGGTGACCGGGCAGGTCAGGATCCTTGGCGTCATGAGTGCCTCTTACACTTGTCAGGGGGTCGTGTTGTCGGGGAGGTCGATGCCCAGTTCGTGCCAGCGCTCGCTGACACGGGCCTTGACGGCCTCGTCCATGACGATGGGCACGCCCCACTCGCGGTCGGTCTCGCCGGGCCACTTGCTGGTGGCATCCAGGCCCATCTTGGAGCCCAGGCCGGAGACCGGCGAGGCGAAATCCAGGTAGTCGATGGGCGTATTCTCCACCATCACGGTGTCCCGGGCCGGGTCCATGCGCGTGGTGATGGCCCAGATCACATCCTTCCAGTCGCGGGCGTCGACGTCATCGTCGAGCACCACCACGAACTTGGTGTACATGAACTGGCGCAGGAAGCTCCATACGCCCATCATCACGCGCTTGGCGTGGCCGGGGTACTGCTTCTTCATGGTCACCACCGCCATGCGGTAGGAGCAGCCCTCCGGCGGCAGGTAGAAGTCGACGATCTCGGGGAACTGGCGGCGCAGGATCGGCACGAACACCTCGTTGAGCGCCAGACCCAGGATCGCCGGCTCATCGGGCGGGCGGCCGGTATAGGTGGAGTGGTAGATGGCATTCTCGCGCATGGTCATACGCGTCACCGTGAACACCGGGAAGTGGTCGACCTCGTTGTAGTAGCCGGTGTGGTCGCCGTAGGGTCCCTCCGGGGCCATGTCATCCGGATAGATGAAGCCCTCCAGGATGATCTCGGCGGACGCCGGCACCTCGAGGTCGGCGTGGCCGCACTTCACCAGCTCGGTGCGCGAGCCACGCAGCAGACCGGCGAAGGCGTACTCGGAGAGCGAGTCCGGCACCGGGGTCACCGCGCCGAGGATGGTGGCCGGGTCGGCGCCCAGCGCCACCGCCACCGGGAAGGGCTCGCCGGGGTGGGCCTGCTGGAACTCCTGGAAGTCCAGCGCCCCACCGCGGTGGGAGAGCCAGCGCATGATCAGGCGATTCTTCCCGAGCTTCTGCTGGCGATAGATGCCGAGGTTCTGGCGCTTCTTGTGGGGCCCGCGGGTAATCACCAGCGGCCAGGTGACCAGCGGCGCGGCATCACCGGGCCAGCAGTGCTGGATCGGCAGGCGATCGAGGTCGACCTCGTCGCCCTCGTAGACCAGCGCCTGCACCGGGGCCGAGCGCACCGTCTTCGGCCCCATGCTCATCACCTGCTTGAAGATCGGCAGCTTGTCCCAGGCATCGCGGAAGCCCTTGGGCGGCTCGGGCTCCTTGAGGAAGGCGAGCAGCTCGCCCACCTCGCGCAGCGCAGCCACGGAGTCCTGGCCCATGCCCATGGCCACCCGTTTCGGCGTGCCGAAGAGGTTGCCGAGCAGCGGCATGGCGTGGCCCTTGACGTTCTCGAACAGCAGCGCCGGCCCGCCGGCCCGCAGGGTGCGATCGCAGATCTCGGTGATCTCGAGGTAGGGGTCGACCTCGGCGGTGATGCGCTTGAGCTTGCCCTGGGCCTCCAGGGCGGCGATGAAGTCGCGCAGGTCCTTGTACTTCATTCGGATTTCCCGGTTGCAGTACGACGAAAGGGGCAGCATAGCATGCTACCCCCTGGGCCTTCGTACAACGTTTGCACAATTTCTGCGCTCGGCTGATCCCAGGCTCCCAAAACAAACCTTTCAAGGCGAAGGCGTTGAAGGCTGGCCGTCACGAGCGAAGGCGAGACAAGGCGGAAAACAGCGAAAGCGCGGAGTTTACTTCAGTAAATGAGCAGCTTGAGCTGTTTTCCAACGCCGTATCGCCAAGCGCAGCAGGCCAGGATCAACGCCGTTTCATGGCCTCGAAGAACTCGATGTTCGTCTTGGTATCCTTGAGGCGGTCGATCAAGAACTCGGTGGCCGCGGTGTCCTCCATGGGGTTGAGCAGCTTGCGCAGGATCCACATGCGCTGCATCTCGTCCTCGGAGGCGAGCAGGTCCTCCCGGCGGGTGCCGGAACGGCGGATATTGATCGCCGGGTAGACGCGACGCTCGGCCAGCTTGCGATCGAGGTGCGCCTCCATGTTGCCGGTGCCCTTGAACTCCTCGAAGATCACCTCGTCCATCTTGGAGCCGGTGTCCACCAGCGCCGTGGCGATGATGGTCAGGCTGCCACCCTCCTCGATGTTGCGCGCCGCACCGAAGAAGCGCTTCGGCTTCTCCAGGGCATGGGCGTCTACGCCACCGGTGAGCACCTTGCCGGAGCTCGGCACCACGGTGTTGTAGGCGCGCGCCAGGCGGGTGATGGAGTCGAGCAGGATCACCACGTCCTTCTTGTGCTCGACCAGCCGCTTGGCCTTCTCGATCACCATCTCGGCGACCTGCACGTGACGTGCCGGTGGCTCGTCGAAGGTCGAGGCCACCACCTCGCCACGCACCGTGCGCGACATCTCGGTCACCTCCTCCGGCCGCTCATCGATCAGCAGCACGATCAGGTGACACTCGGGGTTGTTGCGGGTGATCGAAGTGGCGATGTTCTGCAGCATCAGGGTCTTGCCCGCCTTGGGCGGGGAGACCAGCAGGCCACGCTGGCCCTTGCCAATGGGCGCCACCAGGTCGATGATCCGCGCCGTGAGGTCCTCGGTGGAGCCGTTACCGATCTCCATGCGCAGCCGCTCCTCGGGGAACAGCGGCGTGAGGTTCTCGAACAGGATCTTGTGCTTGGCGTTCTCCGGCCGATCGAAGTTGATCTCGCTGACCTTGAGCAGGGCGAAGTAGCGCTCCCCCTCCTTGGGCGGGCGGATCTTGCCGGAGATGGAGTCACCCTTGCGCAGGTTGAAGCGGCGGATCTGCGACGGCGAGACATAGATGTCGTCGGGCCCGGCCAGGTAGGAGCTGTCGGCACTGCGCAGGAAGCCGAAACCGTCCTGCAGGATCTCCAGCACGCCATCGCCAAAGATCGGCTCGCCACTCTTGGCGTGCTTCTTGAGGATGGCGAAGATGATGTCCTGCTTGCGGGAACGTGCCAGGTTGTCGATGCCCATCTCGCGGGCCATCTCCAGCAGTTCCGGCACGGGCTTTTGCTTGAGTTCGGTAAGATTCATCGGTGTGTTCAGACGTTGCTCTTGGTAAGCCGGGCGGCGAAGCGCCGTGAGGAAAAGCGACAGGAGGCGAGACGAAGACGCCCTGTGGGTGCGTTCAGAGCCCGGACAGGCCACCTCTGGTCGTGATGCATCGAATGGCCATGGGCGGGAGACCGCACAGGGGTTGCCGGGCCGATATCGAGAGCGAGGAAGCAGGTTCGTTTCGCCTGATCAGCGGTTCGGAGCCGCAAGGCCGGGAACGCGGTCTGATGCAGTGGGCTGTCTGACGACTTGGAAATGACCGAGACGGGATCGCCGGTTCGGTCGGAAAGCATTCGGAACAGGCGAACGCCTCGATACTAGACAAGCCCGCCGATGAACGCAAGCCCTGCCGCCAGCGGCGATTGACAGGGACGCGGCTTGGCCGCACCCTTTTTCGAGACCCACCGAAGGAAGACCCATGAGCTCGCCACAGGACCCGGCCACCACCTCCCAGGAAGCCGCCAGCGATCCCCGCCGGCTGGCCGCCATCGACCTGGGCTCCAACAGCTTCCACCTGCTGGTGGCCAACTACCAGGACGACCGCCTGCAGGTGGTGGCGCGCCTGGGCGAGAAGGTGCAGCTCGCCGCGGGCCTGGACGAGGACGGCATGCTCGACGAGGCCACCATGGCCCGGGCCCTGGAGTGCCTGGCACGCTTCGCCCCCTTCCTCGAGGGCGTCACCCAGGACCACCTGCGGGTCGTTGGCACCAACGCCCTACGCGACGCCACCAACAGCGAGACCCTCATCGAGCGTGCCGAGGCCAACCTCGGACACCGCATCGAGATCATCGCCGGCCGCGAGGAGGCGCGACTGATCTACCTGGGTGCCGCCCACGCCCTGGCCGAGGATGGCAGGCGGCTGATCGTCGACATCGGCGGCGGCTCCACCGAGTTCATCATCGGCGAGCGCTTCGAGCCCCTGGCCCTGGAGAGCCTGCGCATGGGCTGCGTGACCTTCACGCGCCGCTTCTTCGGCGACGGCGAGATCAGCGAGAAACGCATGCGCCGCGCCGAGCTCGCCGCCCTCTCCGAGCTGGCCAACATCCGCCGCCCCTATCGGGAGCTGGGCTGGCAGGATCCGGTGGGTTCCAGCGGCACCATCAAGGCCGCCGCCGCGGTGCTGGCAGCGAGCGGGGCCACGCAGGAGGGTGTGATCACCCGCGAGGGGCTGGCCGAGCTGCGCCGTCGGCTGATCAAGGCCAAGCGCCTGGACAGGGTCTCCATGGAGGGCCTCAAGCCCGACCGCGCGCGGGTCTTCCCCGCCGGCATGGCGATCCTCGGCGCCATCTTCGAGGCCTTCGAGCTCGAGCACATGCGCTACGCCGATGGCGCCCTGCGCGAAGGCGTGCTCTACGATCTGGTGGGCCGCAACAGCGCCGAGGACAGCCGGCTCAAGACCCTCGACAACCTCAGTCGCGGCTATCAGGTCGACGCGCGCCAGGCCGACAACGTCGCCGCTACGGCCCGGGCGCTGTTCGATCAGGTCAGGGGCGATTGGGAGCTTAGCGACGTCCAGGCACGCTTCCTGGAATGGGCGGCACGCCTGCACGAGATAGGCCTGGCCATCTCTCACAGCCAGTTTCACCGCCACGGCGCCTATCTGCTGGAGCACTCCGACCTGCCCGGCTTCTCGCGGCCCGAACAGCGCCTGCTGGCCTTCCTGGTGCGCGCCCACCGCCGCAAGTTTCCGCTCAAGGAGCGGCAGGCACTGCCCGCCCCCGATCGCGACTCCCATGCCCGCCTCGCCCGGCTGCTGCGCCTGGCGGTGATCCTCAACCACTCGCGCCCCGAGCAGCCCCCCGAAACACCGCGGCTCTCGGCCAGCGGCGATGCGCTGACGCTGGATCTGGGCAGTGACGACGACCCGGCGCTGCTGCTCAACGACCTGGAGCAGGAGGCCACCTACCAGCAGGCCGCCGGCTTCGGCTTGACCCTGGGGCGCTGACCCGGCGCCAGCCCCCCGGGTGCCTCAGTCCGTCCCTCGCCAGCCTTCGGCAAGCACCAGCCACTGACCGGCACCCGGGTCGAGCACCGCTACCGGCACCTCTCCCGCCCGGATCACCACCAGCCGCCCTCGCACCCAGGGTGGCACCCCCAGCTCCTGAAGCAGCCGCTTGAGATCACGGCGTCCGCGCCGGGCCAGGCGCAGACGTTCGCCGCCGCGGCGCGGCATCGCCCGCAGGTCCCCCTCCCCGTCCGCCGTTCCCGCCAACGCGACCCGGCAGTTGCCGTACGGCGTGGCAAGCGGAGAGCATCCATCCCAGGCGAGTTGCCACGCCGTCGGCAGTGCCGGCAGCGGAGCCAGCAGGTAGAGATGCCCGCGCCACACCCGCGCCTCGCCACCGGACCAGGCCACGAGGGTTTCGGCATCCTCCCGGGCATCCAGCTGGGCCAGCAGGCTCTCCAGGCGGCGCGCCGGCGGCGGCGCCAGGCCCAGCCGCTCGCAGCAGTGACGTATCAGCAGGCGGCGGCGTGGCGCCGAGAGCCGGGACAGGCCGTCGCGGGGCAGGCGCCCCGGGGCACCGCCCAGCTCCTTCAGGTCGAGCTCTGCCAGCTCCGCCAGCAGGCCATCGGCCTCGGCACAGAGTGCCGCACTGCGGGCCAGGGCCCCGGCGGCATGGGGCCAGCGCCCGGCGAGCCGCGGCAGGATTGCGTGGCGCAGGTAGTTGCGGTCCTGGTCGGGCACAGCATTGCTGGGGTCCTCCGTCCAGGCGAGGCCGCGGTGGGCCACCTCGGCCTCGAGTTCCGCCCGGGAGATGCCCAGCAGCGGTCGCTGCAGTCGACGCCGCTGCCAGTCACGGCCCATCGGCATGCCCGCCAGCCCCCGCACGCCACTTCCCCGCAGGGCAGCGAGCAGCAGGGTCTCGGCCTGATCGTCGCGGTGCTGGGCAAGCCACAGGCTCTCGCCCTCCGCCACGCAGCGGGCAAAGGCGGCATAACGTGCCTCCCGGGCGGCACCCTCCAGGCCCTGGCCGTTGGTCGGGTCGACGCAGACGTGCTCGACGCTCAGCGGCACCCCCAGGCGGCTGCAGAGCGTCCGGCAATGGGCCTCGAAGTCGGCGGCAGCCTGCTGCAGGCCATGGTTGACGTGAATGGCATGCAGCGGGCGGGGATGGCGCCGGCAAGCCTCGGCGCCAAGGGTGAGCAGCAGGGAGGAGTCGAGGCCGCCGGAGAGGGCGACCCATACTCGACGCCCCGGCGGGGTCTGCGCCAGGGCGTCGTCGATCAGGGACTGGAGGGGCAGCTCCTCAGGCCGGTGCACCATAGCTCATCAGCCGCTGGTAACGCCGCTCCAGCAGGGCATCGGTGTCCATCACGTCGAGGCGCTCGAGGCTGGCCAGCAGCGCCTCCTTGACTCGCTCGGCGGTCTGTACCGGCTGGCGGTGGGCCCCACCCAGGGGTTCCGGGATCAGGGTGTCGACCAGCCCCAGCTCCTTGAGGCGCTCGGCGGTGATGCCCATGGCCTGGGCGGCATCGGGCGCCTTCTCGGCGCTCTTCCACAGGATGGAGGCGCAGCCCTCCGGCGAGATCACCGAGTAGGTGGAGTACTGCAGCATGGCCAGTTCGTCGCAGACACCGATCGCCAGCGCCCCACCGGAGCCGCCCTCGCCCACCACGGTGGCCAGGATCGGCGTGCGCAGCCGCGACATGACACCCAGGTTGTAGGCGATGGCCTCGGACTGGCCGCGCTCCTCGGCATCGATGCCGGGATAGGCGCCGGGCGTGTCGATGAAGGTGAGCACCGGCATCCGGAAGCGCTCGGCCATCTCCATCAGGCGGCACGCCTTGCGGTAACCCTCCGGGCGCGGCATGCCGAAGTTGCGCCGCACCTTCTCGTGGACATCGCGTCCCTTCTGGTGGCCGATCACCATGACCGGTCGATCATCGAGGCGTGCCACGCCGCCGACAATGGCGGCGTCGTCGGCGAAGCGTCGATCGCCGTGGAGTTCGTCGAAGTCGCTGAAGACGTGCTCCAGGTAGTCCAGGGTGTAGGGGCGCTGGGGGTGCCGGGAGAGCTGCGAGACCTGCCAGGGGGTAAGGTCCTTGAAGATCGACTCGGTGAGCTTGCGGCTCTTCTCCTCGAGGCGACCGATCTCGTCACTGAGATTGACCTGGCTGTCGTTGCCGACCAGCCGCAGCTCCTCGATCTTGGCCTGGAGTTCGGCGATGGGCTGTTCGAAGTCGAGATAGTTGGGATTCATGGGCAAGCCGCCTTGTCATCGTCTGCCACCGACCGACCAGCTGGGGTCCAGGACGGCATGAAAAAGAGTGAGGGGCATTATCGCACCCTCAACGCGCCACGCAAGGCGGCATCTTTACTGCCGGAGACCCTCGGGCTGATCCGGGGGAAGGTCTTCGAGGAGGCGCTGTGAACCCCTCCCTGGGCGCTACCGACGCCCTCCCTGGCGTAGGACCTCCTCTTCGGCCTTCCCCCGGCGCCCCTCGCTTGCATACTGCGCACCACGGCACACAGGCCGAAGCCCATAGCCCGGTTACCGATACTTCAGCCTTACCCCGTCCTGGCCCTGTACCTCGCGCAGGCCGATAAGCAGCTCATCGGTGGGGGCCACCTTCCACTCCTCGGCCAGCTCCAGCCAACCGGTGGCCTCGGCATTGCGGTAGCGCAGTCGCACCGGCAGGCCCTCGGCATTACGGTGGGGCTCCAGGCTCTCGCGCAGCGAGTCGACCAGGCGGCCGTTGACCGCCGCCCCGTCCAGGGAGAGTTCCACCGCCTGTCCGTAGCGGGTGCGTGCCGCCACCATGGGGGTGACCTCCTTGCCACGCAGGCGCAGGCCGCCGGAGTAGTCGTCGCTGGAGACCTCGCCCTCGACGATCAGCACCTGGTCGGCCTCCAGCTGGCCGCGCATCTGGTCGAAGAGCTCGCCGAACAGCGACGCCTCGATGCGCCCGGTGCGGTCGTCCAGGGTGAGGAAGGCCATGGTGTCGCCCCGCTTGGACTTCATGGTCCTCACCCCCACCACCAGGCCGGCGACACGCTGGGGCTCTCGGGAGGGCTTGAGGTCGGCGATGCGTGTGGAGACGAAGCGCTCCAGCTCCTTCTCGTACTCGTCGATGGGGTGGCCGGTGAGGTAGAGCCCCAGGGTGTCCTTCTCGCCGGCCAGGCGCTCCTTGTCGCTCCATTCGCGCACCCGCAGGTAATCGGCGTAAGCGTCGCCGCCACCCTCGCCTTCGTCCGGAGCGGCGAAGGCCTCGCCGAACATGTCGACCATGCCCAGGTTCTGGTTGGTCTGGTTCTGGGCGGCGGCCTTGAGGGCGTCGTCCAGGGCCGCGCTGAGCACCGCGCGATTGGGACCCAGGGTGTCCAGGGCCCCGGAGCGGATCAGCGCCTCCAGGGTGCGCTTGTTCATGCGCCTGGGATCGACCCGGCGACAGAAGTCGAACAGGTCCGCGAAGGGACCATCGGCCTCGCGGGCCTCGACGATGGCGCCGATGGGCCCCTCGCCCACCCCGCGGATCGCCCCCAGGCCATACACGACTCGGGCCTGGTCGTCGACGCTGAACTTGTAGCCGCCGACGTTGACGTCCGGCGGGGTCACCGTGAGGCCGAGGTTGCGACACTCCTCGATCAGCGGCACCACCTTGTCGAGGTTGTCCATCTCGGTGGACATCACCGCCGCCATAAAGGGGCCAGGATAATGAGCTTTTAACCAAGCCGTTTGATACGACACCAGCGCATAGGCCGCCGAGTGCGACTTGTTGAAGCCATAGCCGGCGAACTTCTCCACCAGGTCGAAGATGTTGCCGGCGAGGTCGGCATTTATGCCGTTGGCTTCACACCCCTCCAGGAAGCCGGCGCGCTGCTTGGCCATCTCCTCAGGCTTCTTCTTGCCCATGGCGCGGCGCAGCATGTCGGCCTGGCCCAGGCTGTAGCCGGCCATCACCTGGGCGATCTGCATCACCTGTTCCTGATAGAGGATGATGCCGTAGGTGGGGGCCAGCACCGGCTCGAGCAGCTCGTGCTGGTAGTCCGGGTGGGGATAGGAGATCTCCGCCCGGCCATGCTTGCGGTTGATGAAGTCGTCGACCATGCCCGACTGCAGGGGGCCCGGGCGGAACAGCGCCACCAGGGCGATCATGTCCTCCAGCGAATCGGGCAGCAGGCGCTTGATCAGCTCCTTCATGCCGCGGGATTCGAGCTGGAACACCGCCGTGGTCTCGGCGCGCTTGAGCATCTCGAAGGTGGGAGCGTCGTCCAGCGGGATGGTGTCGATATCCAGCGGCCCCTCGCCGCCCACGGCGCGCACCTTGTCGACCATCTCCAGCGCCCAGTCGATGATGGTCAGGGTGCGCAGGCCCAGGAAGTCGAACTTGACCAGACCGGCATCCTCGATGTCGTTCTTGTCGAACTGCACCACCAGGCCGTTGCCGTCCTCGTCGCAGAGCAGCGGCGAGAAGTCGGTGAGCTTGGTGGGTGCGATCACCACGCCGCCGGCATGCTTGCCGGTGCCGCGGGTGATGCCCTCGAGCTTGAGGGCCATCTCCCATATCTCGGCGGCCTCCTCGTCGTTGTCGAGGAACTCCTTGAGCGCCGGCTCCGCCTCGATGGCCTTGCCGAGTGTCATGCCCACCTCGAAGGGGATCAGCTTGGAGAGCTTGTCGCCCAGCGAGTAGGGCTTGCCCTGGGCCCGGGCCACGTCGCGCACCACCGCCTTGGCGGCCATGGTGCCGAAGGTGACGATCTGGGAGACCGCGTTACGCCCGTAGCGGTCGGCGACGTAGTCGATCACCCGGTCGCGCTTCTCCATGCAGAAGTCGACGTCGAAGTCGGGCATCGAGACCCGCTCGGGGTTGAGGAAGCGCTCGAACAGCAGGTCGTAGCCGATGGGGTCGAGGTCGGTGATCTTCTGGGCATAGGCGACCAGCGAGCCGGCACCGGAGCCGCGGCCGGGCCCCACCGGCACGTCGTTGTCCTTGGCCCACTGGATGAAGTCCATCACGATCAGGAAGTAGCCGGGGAAGCCCATCTGGATGATGATGTCGAGCTCGAAGTCGAGGCGCTTTCGATAGCGGGCGTCGATCTCGGCGTACTCGGTGCCGTCCCGGGGGTACTGCTCGGGCGGAAACAGGAAGTCGAGGCGCTCGGTGAGGCCGTCGTGGGAGACCTTGCGGAAGTACTCGTCCCGGGTCAGGCCCTCGGGGATCTCGAACTCGGGCAGGAAGATCTCGCCCAGGCGCACCTCGACGCTGCAGCGCGCGGCGATCATCACGCTGTTGGTCAGCGCCTCGGGGACGTCCGCGAACAGCTCCGCCATCTCCTCGGGGCCCTTGAGGTACTGCTCCTCGGTATACTTCTTCTCGCGGCGCCGGTCGTCCAGCGCCTTGCCCTCGCCGATGGCCACGCGGGTCTCGTGGGCCCAGAAGTCCTCCTTCTCGAGGAAGCGCACATCGTTGGTGGCCACCACCGGGGTGCCGGTCTCGGCGGCCAGCTCCACCGAGAGGTGCAGGCACTCCTCCTCCAGGGGGCGACCGGTACGCGTCAGCTCCAGATAGAAGCGGCCGGGGAAGGCGGCATTCCACTGCGCCAGGATCTCCCGGGCCTCGCCGGGATGGTCGCCGAGCAGGTGGCGCCCCACCTCGCCGTCGCGACCGCCGGAGAGAGCGATCAGTCCCTCGCTGCGCTCCAGCACCCAGTCGCGCTGGAGCAGCGCCTGGCCCAGGCGCTGCCCCTCCATCCAGCCTCGGGAGATCAGTTCGGTCAGGTGCCGATAGCCCACCTCATTCATGGCCAGCAGGGTCACCCGGTAGGGATGCGCCTCGTCCTGGGGGTTGGTCAGCCACAGGTCGGCGCCGATGATCGGCTTGATCCCCGCGCCCTGGGCGGCCTTGTAGAACTTGACCAGGCCGAAGAGGTTGGCCTCGTCGGTGACGGCCAGTGCCGGCATGCCCAGCCCCGCCGCCTGCTTGACCAGCGGCTTGAGGCGCAGCAGGCCGTCGACCAGGGAGTATTCGGTATGGACGCGCAGATGGACGAAGGGCGTTGTCATAAAAGGCTCGGGGCTTGGCGGTATAAAGGTCAGTCTGGAAACCAGGCTATCGGGTCTGCCACATGACGTGGAAATCGTATTCGACTCCGCTCGGAGCTGATCCGGCGACAGGCCTGCGGGAGAGGCGCTGTGAATACTTCCCTGTACGCTACCGATGCCATCCCTGGCATAGGACCTCCCCTTCGGCCTGTCCCCAGCGCTCTTCGCTGCTTGCGTCTCTGGTAGCCAAGGACGGGTCAGAACAGCGCCAGCTGGCGCCTAACCGGGCCGAAGGAGCGGCGGTGCTCGGGCAGCGGCCCCAGGCGTTCCAAGGCGGCCAGGTGCTCGCGGGTCGGGTAGCCCTTGTGGCAGGCGAAGCCGTAGTCGGGGTGTCGGGCATCGAGGGCCCGCATCTGGGCATCCCGGGCCACCTTGGCCAGTATCGAGGCCGCGGCGATGGCCGGGTGGCGGGCGTCGCCCTTGACCACCGCCTGGCCGGGCACATGATGCCCGGGCAGGCGATTGCCGTCCACCAGCAGGTACTCGGCCGCCGGATCCAGGCCGTCGATGGCGCGGCGCATGGCCAGGTGCGTCGCGTGGAAGATATTGAGTTCGTCCACCTCCGCCGGACTAGCCTCGGCCACGGCGAAGGCCAGCGCCCTGTCGCGTATCTCGGCGTCCAGCGCCTCGCGGCGCCTGGGGCTAATAGTCTTGGAGTCACCGAGCCCCGGGATCGGCCGGGACGGGTCGAGGATCACCGCGGCAGCCACGACACTGCCCACCAGCGGGCCACGGCCCACCTCGTCGACGCCGGCCAGCCGTTCGCCGCTGTAGTCGACCACCAGCGGCGGCAGGCCACCGCCGAGCGTCGCGCTCGCCGCCCTTGCCCGCTTCGAGGTCAAGGCGCCACCTCTGCGGCGCGCTCGGGGGCGACGCTGGCCGGCAGCGGACGGCCCGCGACCAGGGCCTCGATAGCCTCCGCCGCGCGGCGGCTGGCGTCTCGCTGCAGGCCGGCATGCATCCGGGCGAAGCGCGCCTCCAGAGCCGCACGGCCGTCGGCGTCGTCGAGCATCTCGCCGAGACGAGCGGCGATCGCCTCGGGGCTGGCCGCCTCCTGGATCAGCTCAGGTACCAGGCTCTCCCGGGCGATCAGGTTGGGCAGCGAGATCCACTCGGTCTTGACCAGCCGCTTCGCCAGCCAGTGGGTAGCCGGTGCCATGCGATAGGCGACCAGCATGGGGCGATGGCAGAGCATCGCCTCCAGCGCCGCGGTGCCCGAGGCGAGCAGCACGGCATCCGCGGCCACCATGGCCTCCCGGGCCCCGCCGTCGAGCAGGGTCAGGCGTTCGGCGAGGGCCGGGCAGGTGGCGAGCAACGCCTCGAGTTCGCCGCGCCGTTCCGGCGTGGCCGCCGGGATCACCACCGAGAGCTCCGGTCGCGCGGCACACAGCCGCTCGGCGGCGGCCAGGAAGGTCTCGCCCAGAAAGCGGATCTCGCTGGCCCGTGAACCGGGCAGCACGGCAAGCACCTCGCCCGCCTCGGGCAGCCCCAGCTCGGCGCGGGCCGCGCCGCGGTCGCTCTCCAGCGGCAGCTCATCGGCCAGCGGGTGGCCGACGAAGGCCACAGGAACGCGGTGCCGCGCGTAGAAGGCCGCCTCGAAGGGCAGGAAGGTGAGCATGGCATCGACGGAGCGGGCGATGCCCTTGACCCGCCCCTGGCGCCAGGCCCACACGGAGGGGCTGACGTAGTGGGCGGTGGTCAGCCCGGCCTCGCGCAGCTGGCACTCGAGGCCGAGGTTGAAGTCGGGGGCGTCGATGCCGATGACGATATCGGGTCGCCAGGCCAGCGCATCGCGCCTGAGCTCGCGGCGCACGCCGATCAGCCGTGGCAGGTGGCGGAGCACCTCGACCAGCCCCATCACCGAGAGGGTCTCCAGGGGAAAGCGGCTGTCGATGCCCTCCTGGATCATGCGCGGCCCGCCGATGCCGCGGAACTCGACGCTGGGATGACGGGACTTGAGGGCACGCATCAGGCTGGCGCCGAGGATATCCCCGGAGAGCTCGCCGGCTACCAGGTAGATGCGCTGCACGGCGACGCGCTCGTCGGCCGGCATGGCTAGCGGATGATGCCGCGGGTCGAGGCCTCGATGGAGGCGGCAAAGGCCTCGGTCTCGACCAGCGCGAAGCGGCTGCGGATCTCGGCCAGCGCCTGCTCGACGGTGAGCCCCTGGCGATAGACCAGCTTGTAGGCCTCACCCAGCCCCTTGAGGGCATCACGGGAGAAGCCGCGGCGCTTGAGCCCCACCAGGTTGAGGCCATGGACCTGGGCGGGGTTGCCGTTGATCATCACGTAGGCCGGGGTGTCCTTGGTGATGATGGAGCCGCCACCGGCCATGGCATGGGTGCCGAAGTGGCAGAACTGGTGCACGGCGGAGAGGCCGCCGAGGATCGCGAAGTCACCCATCTTGACGTGGCCGGCCAGGGTCACCTGGTTGGCCAGGATACAGTCGTTGCCGATCACGCAGTCGTGGCCCACATGCACATAGGCCATGAACAGGTTGCGCGAGCCGATGGTGGTCTCGCCACGATCCTGGACGGTGCCGCGGTGCAGGGTGACGCCTTCGCGGACCACGTTGTCATCCCCCATCACCAGGCGGGTCGGCTCGCCGGCATACTTCTTGTCCTGGCAGTCCTCGCCCACCGAGGCGAACTGGAAGATGCGCGTGCGGGCGCCGAGCACCGTCGGTCCCTTGATCACCACATGGGGACCGATGCGCGAGCCAGGACCGACCTCCACGTCGGGACCGACCACCGTGAAGGGGCCGACCTCGACATCGTCGGCCAGCCGTGCGGCAGGGTCGATGAGGGCGGTGGGATGAATCAAGCGACCTTCCTCTCGGCGCAGATGATCTCGGCCTCGCAGGCCACCTCACCGGCCACGCTGGCCTTGCAGGCAAACTTCCAGATGCCGCGCTTCTCGCGCACCACATCGGCACGCAGGTCGAGCCGGTCGCCGGGCATGACCGGGCGCTTGAAGCGCACGTTGTCGCTGCCCACCAGGTAGTAGACGTAGCCGTCGGCGGGCAGCTTGTTGACGGTCTTGAAGCCGAGGATGCCACAGGCCTGGGCCAGCGCCTCGATCACCAGCACCCCGGGCATGATCGGGTGATGGGGAAAGTGACCATTGAAGAAGGGTTCGTTGATGCTGACGTTCTTGTAGGCAACGATGGTCTCGCCCAGGGCCAGTTCGGTGACCCGGTCCACCAGCAGGAAAGGATACCGGTGGGGCAGATACTCACGGATCTCGTTGATGTCCATTACCATCGTCACAACCTCTGAAGTCTCGGGATGCCTGCCGTCCCGGCAGGCGAGAGCCGGCAACCATGCCGGTCTGGCGGGGGATTATAGCGCCCCCCGCAGGGCCCTCAAGCGCCGCGCGCCCGCTCGAGTCGAGTGAGTCGCTTGGCCATGTCATCCAACTGCTTGAAGCGCACCGCATTCTTGCGCCACTGGGCGTTGGCCATGGCCCCGGTGCCCGAGGAGTAGACGCCCGGCTCGTGGATCGAGTTGGTCACCAGGCTCATGCCGGTCACCTGGACGCCATCGCAGAGGGTCAGGTGGCCAGCCAGGCCCACGCCACCGCCCAGCATGCAGTGCCGCCCCACCTTCGTGGAGCCGGCGATACCCACGCAGCCGGCCAAGGCACTATGCTCGCCGATCTGCACGTTGTGGGCGATCTGCACCTGGCTGTCGATCTTGACGTCGTTGCCGATCAGGGTATCGCCCAGGGCCCCGCGATCGATGCTCGAGCAGCTGCCCACCTCCACATCGTCGCCCAGCACCACCCCGCCGAGCTGGGCGATCTTGTGCCAGCGACTGCCGTCGTGGGCGAAGCCGAAGCCGTCGCCACCGACCACGCTACCGCTGTGCAGGATCACCCGCCGGCCGATCACCACGCCGTGGTAGACGGTGACATTGGCATGCAGTCGCGACCCGTCGCCGATGGTGGTATCGGCACCGACCACCGAGCCGGGCCCGATCACCACGTCGTCGCCCAGGGTGGCCCCGGCCTCGATCACCGCATTGGCGCCCACCTCGACCCGCTCGCCCAGGGTGGCGGTGGGGTCGACCACCGCCGAAGGGTGGATGCCGGTCGGCTCACGGCCCGCCAGGGAGTCGAACAGCCGCGACGCCGCGGCATAGCCCAGATAGGGGTTGTCCAGCTCGAGCCGGTCCACCGGGCAACTGTCGGCGTGCTGAGGATGCAGCAGCACCGCCGCGGCGCGGGTCCCGGGCAGGTCCTTGAGGTAGGCCCGGTTGGCCAGGAAGGCCACCTGGTCCGGCCCGGCCTCGCCGAGGGTGGCCAGGCCACCGACCTGGCGCCCGGCATCGCCGACCAGGCGTGCGCCCAGCCGCTCGGCCAGGTCACCCAGGGTCATCATGGGAATAGCACTTCGCGTCATGGGAAGGGATCCGCCGCGGTCACAGCATGCTGTTGAGAATCTCGGTCACCTCGGCGGTGACGTTCTGCAGGTCGCGCTCGGCGTGCAGCACCCCCTGGGGCTCCACCAGTACCTGAATGCTGTGGCGGGCGATGATCTGCTCCACCGCCTGCTGCAGCTTGGGCTCGGCGCGCTGCAGCAGGGCCTGCTCGGACTCCTGGCGGGCCTGCATGACCTCGCCCATCAGGCGATTGAGCTCGGCCACCTTCTGGTTGGCCTGCTGGCGCTCGCTGTCGCTGAGGCTGTCGGCGCGCTGCTGCAGCTGGTTGAGCTCCTGCTCGAGGGCCTGGGCCTGCTGCTGCTGGCTGCCGACCCGGTTCTCCAGCTCGCTCATGGAGCGCTGGGCGGCGTCGGTTTCCATCAGCGCACGGCGCCAGTCCAGCACCGCCACGTCGGCGGCCAGGGCAGGCAGGGCGATGGCGGAGATCAGCAGCAGGGCGAAGGCGGCGGTCAACTTGCGCATGGTAGGACTCCTGTTGAGGCCGCCGGCGGCGGCCAGGTAGCGAGGGTGTCGAGACCCGGTCAGAAGGTCTGGCCGAGGGAGAACTGGAAGAACTGGGTATCGTCGCCACTTTCGTCGTTGAGCGGCTCGGCGACGCTGAAGGTCAGCGGCCCCACCGGGGTCAGCCAGGAGAGCCCAAGGCCGACGCTGTAGCGCAGGTCACCGAGGTCGACCCCCGAGTTGCAGCTTGAGGTACGACCATCCTCCACCGGATAGCAGTCGGTGAGGAAGGTGTTGCCGCCGTCGACGAACAGCGAGCTCTGCACCGTGCGCTGGTCACCCACGAAGGGCGTCGGGAAGATCAGCTCGGCACTGCCCTGCACCAGCATGTTGCCACCCAGGGTACGGTCGCGGGTGGAGTTACCCGACGGCGTGGTGGGCTGGCCCAGGGTGTTGCCGGTGAAGCCGCGCACCGAGCCCAGGCCGCCGGCATAGAAGTTCTCGTAGAACGGATAGGGGTCGTTGCCGCCCAGGGTGTCGGCATAGCCCAGCTCGCCGCTGAACTTCAGCGCCCAGTCGTGGTTGTCATCCAGTGCGAAGAGCTGACGCGCCTGGGCGCGCAGCTTGGCATATTCGGCGTCACTGCCGGGTACCGCGGTCTCCAGCGACAGGCGCTGGTAGCTGCCGTCGGTGGGCATGATGCCGCGGTTGAGGTTGTTGCGGGTCCAGCTGGCGGTGAGCTTCAGGGCCTGGGCATCGGCGCCCTGCTCGTCGACATAGCGCTTGATCTCCGACGCCGTGTCGTTATAGGTCTTGATGGTCAGGTCTTCCACCGCGGTACCGAAGTTCAGGCGGGTGATCTCGTTGATCGGATAACCGAAGTTGATCCCCGCACCGTAGGCGTCGGTGGAGTAGGTGGAGATATCGGAGTCCTCGTAGTCGGACTCGCGATAGTAGAGGTTATAGCCCCGGGAGATCCCGTCCATGGTCCAGTAGGGATCGGTGAAACCGAAATTGAGGCTGGTGAAGGTATCGCTGCGCTGGGCGCCGATATTCACGCGGTTGCCGGTGCCCAGGAAGTTGCTCTGGGAGAGGCCCACACCGTAGATGACGCCGGCGCTCTGGGAGAAGCCGATGCTGGCGGAGATGGAGCCGGAGGGCTGCTCCTCGACGCTGTAGGTGACGTCGAGCTTGTCGGGCTCGCCGGCCACCGGCTGGGTCTCCACCTCGACCTGCTTGAAGAAGCCCAGGCGCTCGAGGCGCTGCTGGGACTGGCTGATGGCTTCGGTGGAAGCCGGTGCGCCCTCCATCTGGGTCATCTCGCGGCGCAGCACCTCGTCCATGGTGGTGGTGTTACCGACGAACTCGATGCGCCGCACATAGGCACGACGGCCCGGATCGACCCGGAACACCAGGTCGACGGTCTCCCCATCGGCGCTGGTCTCGGGGATGCCATCGACACTGGCGAAGGCGAAGCCGTCGGCACCCAGGCGAGCACGCAGCGCCTCGGTGGAGGCGGTGACGTCGCTACGCGAGAAGGTCTCGCCCGGGGTGACCTCCAGCAGCTCACGCGCTTCGCGCTCGCTGATCGTCAGGTCGCCCACGAAGCGCACGTCGCCGAGCCGATACTCGGCGCCCTCGTTGACGTTGATGGTGACGAAGATCTCGGACTTGTCGGGGCTGATCGAGACCTGGGTCGACTCGACGTTGAAGTTGACATAGCCGCGATCCAGATAGAAGGAGCGCAGCCGCTCGAGGTCACCGGCGAGGGCTTCCCGGGAGTACTCATCCTTGGAGAACCAGCCGAAGATGCGCCCCGGCCGATCGTTGAGCTCGAACACCTCACGCAGGGTCTCGTCGTCGAAGGCGCGATTGCCGACGATATTGATCTGGCGAATCTTGGCCACCGCGCCCTCGTCGATCTCGATGTCGACCTGGACACGGCCCTCGTCGATCTCGCGCACGCTGGTTTCGATGTTGGCGCTGTAGCGGCCCTGGGCCTGGTAGACGCCCTCGAGCTCGCGCTCGATCTCCTCCAGGGTGGAGAGCTGCAGCACCTGACCCTCCTCGAGGCCGGCCTCGCGCAGCCCCTGGCGCAGCTGGTCCTCGTCGAGCTGGCGGTTGCCGTCGATATTGAGACGGCTGATGGTGGGACGCTCGACCACCTGGATGATCAGCACATCGCCCTCACGAGCCAGCCTGACATCCTCGAAAAGGCCGGTGGCGAAGAGCTCACGGGCCGCCTCGGCGAGCTCACGCTCGTCGACGCGGTCACGGGCGGTGACAGGAAAGGCGTTGAAGACGGAAGCGGCAGAGATGCGCTGCAGGCCCTCCACCCGAATGTCGGCAACGTCGAAAGATTCCGCCTGGGCCACACTGGCCCCGGCAAGCAGCAGTGCCGCCAGTCCGATGGTCTTGATTTTCATGCAGTCGATTCGCTCGCGTTGATCTGCCAAACCTGTCCAGACAGGCACCTTATACATTTGCACGGCCAACTGACAAGACGAGGCCCTCGGGGCCTGGGCAATCGCAGATGGTTTGTCACTCGGGGCTGACCTGGCACCCCTTGGTTTCTGTCACTGCGCCTGCCTTGCCCTACCAGAGCCGCATCAGATCGAAGTAGATCGCCATCAGCATCAGGCTGCCCACCAGCGCCAGGCCGATGCGCAGCCCGATCGCCTGGGTGCGCTCCGAGACCGGCCGACCGCGCACCACCTCCATGGCATAGTAGAGCAGGTGGCCACCATCCAGCACCGGAATCGGCAGCAGGTTGAGCACCCCCAGGCTTATCGAGAGGTAGGCCAGGAAGCTGACGAAGCTCTCCAGCCCCGCCCGGGCGGAGTCGCCGGAGATCTGAGCGATGGTGATCGGCCCCGAGAGGTTGGAGGGCGAGATCAGCCCTACCAGCATCTTGCGCACCGCATCGAAGGTCAGCGTGATCATCTCGCCGGTGCGCGCGAACGCCTCGCCCACCGCGGCCACCGGGCCATAGCGGATCTCACGGCGGTACTCCTCGGGCCACGCCACCGGCGCCACCCCGGCGCCGATATAACCGATGGTCACGCCCTCCTCCAGCTCGCTACGGCCGGGGGTGACGGTCAGGCCGAGACGCTCGCCATCCCGGTCGACTTCGAGCTCGAGGGGTTCGCCGGGACTGGCTCGCACGATATCCACGAAGTGCATCCAGTCATCCACCGGTTCCGCATCCACGCGGATAATCTCGTCACCCGGTTCGAGTCCTGCCGCCGCGGCGACCTCGCCCTCCATCACCTGATCCAGCACCGCCGGCATCGGGGGCCGCCAGGGGGTCACCCCTAGACTGGGCAGCGGCTGGGGAGGATCCTGGCGCACCAGCCAGTCGTTCACCGGCACCTGATGCTGGCGTATCTCGGCGGCGGCGTCCTCGCGGGTGGCGATGGCGAGGGCCTCGCGCTCGCCGATGGCCGCCACCAGCTTGAGGTTGATCTCGTCCCAGGAGCGCACCGCCTCGCCCTGCACCGCAGTGATCTCGTGGCCGGCCACCAGGCCACCCCGCGCGGCGGGCGAATCCGGCGCCACCTCACCGATCACCGGTGCCACCGTGGTGGTACCGGCCACGAACAGCGCCCAGTAGGCCACCAGGGCGAGCAGGAAGTTGGCCAGGGGGCCGGCGGCAACGATGGCGATGCGCTGCCAGACATTCTTGCGATTGAAGGCGCGATCGAGTTCCTCGGGCGGCACCTCGCCCTCGCGCTCATCGAGCATCTTGACGTAGCCACCCAACGGGATGGCGGCGATGGCATACTCGGTGCCGTGGCGATCCACCCGCGACCAGATCGGCGTGCCGAAGCCCACCGAGAAGCGCAACACCTTCACCCCGCAGCGCCGCGCCACCCAGAAGTGGCCGAACTCGTGGAAGGTGATCAGCAGGCCCAATACCACGATCACGGCCAGGATATTCTGGATCACGCCCAAGTCACTCTCCTCCTGACAGCATGGCTATTCATGTACAAGCTGACGCGCCTCACCGACGTGCCAGGTGGCACTCGGCGGCACGCCGCGCGCGAGTGTCCGCATCGAGGATCGCCTCGAGCTCTTCGGCCGGCTGCACCGGCTCGGCATCACGCACCCTCGCCACCAGCTCGGCAATACCGGTGAAGGGAAGCCTCCCGGCAAGGAAGGCCGCCACTGCCACCTCGTTGGCGGCATTGAGCACCGCCGGCGCCGTGCCGCCCGCCGCCATGGCGTCCCGCGCCAGGCCCAGGCAGGGAAAGGCGACCTCGTCGGGCGGCTCGAAGTCGAGGCGCGCGATCTGAAAGAGGTCCAGCGACTGGACGCCGGCGTCGATGCGTTCGGGCCACGCCAGGCCATAGGCGATGGGCGTACGCATGTCCGGGTTGCCGAGCTGGGCGATCACCGAACCGTCGCTGTAGGCGGCCATGGAGTGAATCACGCTCTGCGGATGCACCACCACCTGCACCTGACCGGGGCGGGCATCGAACAGCCAGCACGCCTCGATCAGCTCGAGCCCCTTGTTCATCAGGGTGGCGCTGTCCACCGAGATCTTCTGCCCCATGCTCCAGTTGGGGTGGGCGCAGGCCTGGGCCGGGGTGACCCCGGCCAGTGCCTCGGCCGACCAGCCCCGGAAGGGGCCGCCTGAGGCGGTCAGCAGCAGCTGGGTCACCCCGTGACGAGCCAGGCCTCCGCGATGCTCCACGGGTAGACACTGGTAGATGGCATTATGTTCGGAGTCGATGGGCAGCAGGGTGGCGCCATGGCGTGGCACCGCCTCCATAAACAGCGCCCCGGACATCACCAGGGCCTCCTTGTTGGCCAGCAGCACCCGCTTGCCGGCACGCACCGCGGCGAGTGTCGGCAGCAGGCCCGCGGCGCCCACAATGGCCGACATCACCACCTCGGCCTCGGGGGCCTCCGCCACCTCCACCAGCGCCTCGGCCCCGCTGCGCACCTCGGTGGCAACGCCGGCCTCGGCCAGGCGCTCGCGCAGCCAGCTGGCATCGGCCTCACGCTCGAGCACCGCCACGGCCGGACGATGACGCCGGCACAGCGCCAGCAGAGGTTCGCGGGAGCGGTGGGCGGTCAGCGCATGGACCCGGTAGCGCTCGGGATGACGCGCGACAACATCCAGGGTGCTGGTGCCGATGGAGCCGGTGGCACCCAGCACGGTGACGCCCTGGCGGCGCAGGGCAGTATCGCTGGCCATCCTAGATCACCCCCGGTGCAAGCAGGGCGAACAGCGGCAACGCCGCGGTCAGGCTGTCGATGCGGTCGAGCACGCCGCCGTGGCCGGGCAGCAGGTTGCTGGAATCCTTGATGCCACGGTGGCGCTTGAGCATGCTCTCGAGAAGGTCGCCGAGCACCGAGACCAGGGTCACCGCCAGGGTGGTCAGCATCAGCAGGACGGCGTCGATCGCGACCAGCCCCTGGCCGATGGCGAACACCAGGGCCAGCGCCAGGGTGGCCACCATGCCGCCGAGCACGCCCTCCCAGCTCTTGCCAGGGCTGACCCGCGGCGCCAGTTTCTGGCGCCCGAAGGCGCGGCCGGCGAAGTAGGCACCGATATCGGCGCTCCACACCAGCAGCAGCACGAAGAGCAGCCAGATGCCACCGGTCTCGCGCAGCACATTGAGGCCCACCCAGGCGGGCAGCAGCACCCAGAGGCCCATGGCCAGGCGCCTGGCGGCAGAGGACCACTGCCCGGTGCGCTCGGGATAGTGGGTGACCCAGTAGAGGTTGAGCGCCCAGCCGACCAGGCCCAGCCACAGCGGCCAGGCGGCCTGGATGGCGCCGGTGGCCCACAGCAGCGCCATGGCCACGGCCAGCGCGGCGACCAGCGCCAGGCGTCGGCGACGCCCCTCGACGCCGGCCAGGTTGGTCCACTCCCAGCCCCCCAGCAGCACGATGGCCGCGGTGAACAGGGCGAAGGCGCCGCCGTCTAGACCGAACAGACCCGCCAGCATCAGCGGTGCCAGCCAGGCCGCGGTGATGATGCGCTGTCTAAGCACCTTGAGCCTCGTCGATCTGGTCATCGGTCATGCCGAAGCGCCGCTTGCGGCGCCGGAAGTCCTCCAGCGCGGCATCGAAGGCGTCGGCGTCGAAGTCGGGCCACAGGCGCTGCGTGAAGTGGAGCTCGGCGTAGGCCAGCTCCCAGAGCACGAAGTTGGAGATACGCTGCTCACCGCTGGTACGGATGCACAGATCCACCGGGGCCACGCCGGCCAGGCTGAGCTCGCCGCCCAGCGCGGCCTCGTCGATCGCCTCGGGGGCGAGCTCGCCGGCGGCGACTCGCTCGCCCAGGCGACGCGCCGCCCGGGCCAGGTCCCAGTGGCCGCCGTAGTTGGCGGCGATCACCAGGTGCAGACGGGTGTTGTCGCGGGTCTTCGCCTCGGCGCGGGCGATATGCGCCTGGATCGCCTCGGAGAAGCCGCTGCGATCGCCGATCACCGTGAGGCGAATACCATTGGCGTGGAGCTTGTTCACCTCGCGCTTGAGCGCCAGCAGGAATAGCTCCATCAGCGCGCTCACCTCGGCCCTGGGGCGCTTCCAGTTCTCGCTGGAGAAGGCGAACAGGGTCAGGACCTCGACGCCACGTTCGGCGGCGCGGCGAATGGTGGCGCGCACCGCCTCGACGCCGGCGTGATGGCCACGCACGCCGGAGAGGCCACGCGCCTTCGCCCAGCGGTTGTTGCCATCCATGATGATCGCCACGTGGCGCGGCAGGCCGGCCTCGCTGGCGGCAGAAGCGCCGGCATCGGAGCCGGCGTCGGGGGAGTGCGTTGACGTCATGGGGTCTCGCTTCAGATGTGTCGCCGCCGCCCGGCCGCGAGCGGGCCGGGCGGATGTCCTCAGACCTGCATCAGGTCGTGTTCCTTGGACTCCAGAGTCTTGTCGATCTCGGCGATATACTTGTCGGTCAGCTTCTGGATCGCCTCCTCGGCCTGGCGCTGCTCGTCCTCGCTGATCTCCTTCTCCTTGAGCAGGGCCTTGATGTCACCGTTGGCATCGCGGCGCACGTTGCGCACCGCCACCCGGGAGTTCTCGGCCTCATGACGCGCCTGCTTGATATAGCCCTTGCGGGTCTCCTCGGTGAGCATCGGCAGCGGCACGCGGATATTGTTGCCGGCGGTCGAGGGGTTCAGGCCGAGGTCGGAGGTCATGATCGCCTTCTCGACCTTGGGCACCATGCTCTGCTCCCAGGGCACCACCGAGAGGGTGCGGGCATCCTCGGTATTGATGTTGGCCACCTGGTTCAGCGGAACCTGGCTGCCGTAATACTCGACGGTGACCGAGTCCAGGATGCTGGAGTGGGCCCGCCCGGTACGAATCTTGTTCAGGTTGCCGTGGAGCGCCTCGACGCTCTTCTTCATGCGGCTCTCTGCGTCCTTCTTGATGTCATTGATCACGATATCAGCCTCTGTCTATCAGCGTGCCTTCCTCGCCGCCCACCACCAGGTTGAGCAGGGCGCCGGGCTTGTTCATGTTGAAGACGCGTACCGGCATGTCATGGTCCCGCACCAGGCAGATGGCGGTCAAATCCATGACGCCGAGCTTCTGGGCCAGCGCGTCGTCGTAGCTGAGCTGGTCATACTTGACCGCGTCCGGGTACTTGACCGGATCCTTGTCGTAGACCCCGTCCACCTTGGTGGCCTTGACCACCACGTCGGCATCGATCTCGATGCCGCGCAGGCAGGCCGCGGAGTCGGTGGTGAAGAAGGGGTTGCCGGTACCGGCCGAGAACAGCACCACATCGCCGGAGGTGAGGTAGCGGATGGCGGTCCGACGATCATAGTGCTCCACCACGCCGCTCATGGGAATCGCCGACATCACCCGCGAGCGGATGTTGGAGCGCTCCAGGGCGTCGCGCATGGCCAGGGCATTCATCACCGTGGCCAGCATCCCCATGTGATCGCCGGTGACCCGCTCCATGCCGGCCTCGTGCAGGGCGGCGCCGCGGAACAGGTTGCCGCCACCGACCACGATACCCACCTGGACGCCGATACCGACCAGCTGCCCGATCTCCAGAGCCATGCGGTCGAGCACCTTGGGGTCGATGCCGAACTCGGCATCCCCGGTCAGTGCCTCGCCGGAAAGCTTGAGCAGGATCCGCTTGTACTTCGACTTCTGGGTGCGCGGCTTGGCGGGCGCTTCGACGTGATCGGATGTGGACATGGCATCATCTCCTGAGCATCAGCGGTGGCATGACGGGGCGACCGGATCGACCGGCCGGATACGCGAAGGCGTGCGCTCGCGCGCACGCCATCATCTTAGCGGAACTTCCGACCTCAGCTGCGCTTGGCCTGTTCCATCACTTCCTTGGCGAAGTCGACCTCTTCCTTCTCGATGCCCTCGCCCACCTCGAAGCGGGTGAAGCCGACCACCTCGCCGCCGGCCGCCTTGACGAACTCGGCCACGGACTGGTCCGGGTTCTTGACGAAGGGCTGCTCGGTCAGGCTGTTCTCGGCCAGGTACTTCTTGAGGCGGCCCTGGACCATCTTCTCGGCGATCTGCTCGGGCTTGCCGGCCATGTCGGGCTGGGCCAGGATGATCGCCTTCTCGGCGTCCAGCTGCTCCTGGGGCATGTCCTCGGGACGCGCCACGGCCGGGTTGATGGCGGCAACATGCATGGCGACGTCCTTGGCCACCTCGGCGTTGCCACCCTTGAGCTCGGTCAGCACACCGATGCGGCCGCCGTGGACGTAGGCACCCACCAGGTTGCCGGCGCCGGCCTCGACCACCACGCTGCGACGCACGCCGATGTTCTCGCCGATCTTCTGCACGAGCTGCTCGCGGGCGGTTTCCAGATCACCGGCCATCACGGCGGCCACGTCTTCGCTCTTGGCCGCGAAGAAGGCGTCGGCGATCTTCTCGGCGAAGGCCGTGAAGTTGTCGTCACGGGCCACGAAGTCAGTCTCGGAGTTGATCTCGACCATCACGCCGTAGCTGCCGTCCTCGGCCACGCGGGTCACCACGATGCCCTCGGCGGCGGTACGACCGGCCTTCTTGGCGGCCTTGAGACCGGAGTTCTTGCGCAGGTTCTCGATTGCCTGCTCGATGTCACCGTCGGTCTCGGTGAGGGCCTTCTTGCACTCCATCATGCCGAGCCCGGTACGCTCGCGCAGTTCCTTGACCTGGGAGGCGCTGATAGCTGCCATGGGTGTCACCTCTGAATATCTCGGGAAGTGGGCCGGACCCTCACTGGGGAGAATCCGGAAAATTCGGAGAAGAAAGGGGGCCGCGGCCCCCCTTCTCGTCTAACCGGCATCGATGGCAGCGGCATGACAGGCCGCCCACTGCCGCCGATCAGACGGGCCGCGATCACTCGGCGGCGCTGTCGCTTTCCTGGGCAGCGGGCTCTTCGGTCACCTCGACGAACTCGTCGGGACGACCTTCCTTGGCACGCGCGCAGGCATCGGCGATGGACTTGACGTAGATCTGGATGGCGCGGATGGAGTCATCGTTGCCGGGGATCACGTAGTCGACGCCGTCCGGATCGGAGTTGGTATCCACCACGCCGATGACCGGGATGCCCAGCTTGTTCGCCTCGTTGATGGCGATGCGCTCATGATCGACGTCGATCACGAACAGGGCGTCGGGCAGGCCACCCATCTCCTTGATACCACCCACGGACCGCTCGAGCTTGTCCTGCTCGCGGGTCGCCATCAGCACTTCCTTCTTGGTCAGCTTCTCGAAGGTGCCGTCCTCGTGCATGGTCTCGAGGTCGCGCAGGCGCTTGATGGAAACGCGGATGGTCTTGTAGTTGGTCAGCATGCCGCCGAGCCAGCGGTGGTTGACGAACGGCTGGCCGACGCGGTTGGCCTCTTCCTTGATGATCTTGCTCGCGCTGCGCTTGGTGCCGACGAACAGGATCTTGTTGTTGGCCGCTGCCATCTTCTCGACCACGTCGATCGCCTCATTGAGGGCCGGCAGGGTGTGCTCGAGGTTGATGATGTGGATCTTGTTGCGGGCGCCGAAGATGAACTTGCTCATCTTCGGGTTCCAGTACTTGGTCTGGTGACCGAAGTGAGCACCTGCCTTGAGCAGGTCACGCATATTGACGTGTGCCATGGATGACTCCTGAAATATCGGGTTAGGCCTCCATGCACCCCATGGATCCGACCGCCGCACTCGTGAGAGACGCGACAGCACCCGGGACCATGTGCCGGTGCATGTGTGTTTTCAAGGCGTTATGTTGATTGACGCCCTCGCTATCGCGGGCTCCCGGCCCGGCTTCGCGACCAGGAGGTCGCAAGAGACGCTGCCGACAGGCTCGGCGATTGCAGGAAGGCGCGCAGCTTTATACCATGGAATAACGCCGAGATGAAGCCGTCCGCGCGCGTACCGTACCCTCCCGCGGACACCCTACCCCCGAATCCGAGACCTCATGAACGTACCCATCAAGACGCCCGACGAGATCGAGAAGATGCGCGAGGCGGGCCGTCAGGCCGCCCGCGTGATCGAGATGATCACCCCTCACGTCAAGGCCGGCATCTCCACCGGCGAGATCGACCGCCTGTGCCACGACTTCATCGTCGACGAGCTGGGCTCCACCCCCGCCCCGCTCAACTACCACGGCTTTCCCAAGTCGGTGTGCACCTCGATCAACCACGTGGTATGCCACGGCATCCCCGATGACGCCAAGAAGCTCAAGAACGGCGACATCATGAACCTGGACATCACCGTGAAGACCGCCGATGGCTACCATGGCGACTCCAGCGTGATGTTCGTGATCGGCGAAACCATCCAGGGCGAGCGCCTGTGCCGGGTCACCCAGGAGTGCCTGTACAAGAGCATGGCGCTGATGCGCCCGGGCGTGCGCCTCTCCACGCTGGCCCAGGCCATCCAGAAGCACGCCGAGGCCAACGGCTACTCGGTGGTACGCGACTTCTGCGGCCACGGCATCGGCGCCAGCTTCCACGAGGAGCCGCAGGTGCTGCACTACGACGGCTATGCTCCGGAGGCCGATATCGAACTCGCCGCCGGCATGTGCCTGACCGTCGAGCCGATGATCAACGTGGGCGGCTACCGCACCAAGGTGCTGCGCGACGGCTGGACCGCGGTGACCCGCGACCGCAGCCTCTCCGCCCAGTGGGAGCATACCCTGCTGGTCACCGAGTCCGGCGTCGAGGTGCTGACCGCACGCAGCGACGAAGACCTCTCCTTCCTCGAGCCCTGAGCCGATGCTGCTCCACCACTACCGCTTCACGCCGGACGGGACGCTATTCGACGTGGACGGCTTCCGCGAAGAGCTCTCGGGCAGCCGCTCGCCCATCGCCCCCTTCAAGGCGGCGCTGCGGGAGATCCAGGCACGCCTCGACGAGCGCTTCCGCGCCGGCGCCGATATCCGCGACCTGGTCCACGGTCGCGCCTGGTGCCTGGATCGGCTGCTGGCGGTGGCCTGGGAGCAGCACACCTGGCCCGATGAGGGCGTCGCCCTGCTCGCCGTGGGTGGCTACGGCCGCGGGGAGCTGCACCCGCACTCCGACGTCGACCTGCTGTTACTGCTCGAGCAAGACGACGACGCCCCCTACCGGGAGGCGCTGACCGCCTTCATCACCTTCCTGTGGGACATTGGCCTGGAGATCGGCCACAGCGTGCGCTCGCTGGCCGACTGCGAGCGCGAAGCCGAGGCCGACGTCACGGTGATCACCAACCTGCTGGAGAACCGCACCATCGCCGGCCCCGAGCGCCTGCGCGAGGCGATGAAGACACGCCTGGCGCCCGAGCGAGTGTGGCCGGCGGACCGCTTCTTCGAGGCCAAGTGGCAGGAGCAGATCAACCGCCACTACCGCCACAACAACTCCGAGTACCATCTGGAGCCCAACATCAAGAGCGCCCCCGGCGGGCTGCGCGATATCCAGATGATCGGCTGGGTAGCCAAGCGCCACTTCGGCAGCGAGCGCTACGAGGACCTGGTCGCCACGGGTTTCATGAACGATGCCGAGCTGCGCATCCTGAGCCAGGGCCAGGCCTTCCTGTGGCAGGTGCGCTACGCCCTGCACATGCTCACCGACCGCGCCGAGGACCGCCTGCTGTTCGACCATCAGCGCACCATCGCCGAGCTGTTCGGCTTCCGCGACACCCCGGAGCGTCTCGCCGTCGAACAGTTCATGAAGCGCTACTATCGCCACGTGACGGCGCTGGCCGGCCTCAACGACATGCTGCTGCAGCACTTCGACGAGGCGATCCTCCACGCCGGCGAGGCCCTGCCGGTGGAGCCGCTCAACGAGCGCTTCGAGATCAAGGATGGCTATATCCAGGCGCGCTCGCGCACCGTCTTCCGCGATCGTCCCTCGGCACTGCTCGAGCTGTTCCTGCTGATGGCCGAGCACCCGGGGATCGAGGGGGTGCGGGCCGACACCATCCGCCAGATCCGCGACCATCGCCACCTGATCGACGACCTCTACCGCGACGACGTGCGCCACCAGAGCCTGTTCATGGAGCTGCTGCACTCCGGCGGCAACGTGGCACGCCAGCTGCGGCGCATGAACCGCTACGGGGTGCTGGGTAAGTACCTGCCGGAGTTTGGCCGCGCCGTGGGGCTGATGCAGCACGACCTCTTCCATATCTACACCGTGGATGCCCATACCCTGCATCTGCTGAAATTCATCCATGGCTTCCGCAAGCCCGAGGCCCGCGAGACCTTCCCGGTCGCCGCCAACGTCATCCACCAGTTGCCCAAGCTGGAGCTGCTGTGGATCGCCGGGCTCTACCACGACATCGGCAAGGGGCGCGGCGGCGACCACTCGCTGCTCGGCGCCCGCGACGTCGAGGCCTTCGCCGAGCGCCATGGCCTTTCGCCCCGAGATACCCGCCTGGTGAGCTGGCTGGTGGAACACCACCTGACCATGTCGATGGTGGCCCAGAAGCGCGACATCACCGACCCCGACGTGATCGCCGACTTCGCCCGCCTGGTGGGGGACGAGACCCGCCTCGACTACCTCTACGTGCTGACCGTGGCCGACATCAACGCCACCAACCCCACGCTGTGGAACGGCTGGCGCGCCTCGCTGCTGCGCCAGCTGCATGCCGAAACCAAGCGCGCCCTGCGCCGTGGCCTGGAGAACCCGCTGGAGCGCAACGACTGGGTCAACGAGACCCGTGACGAGGCACTCTCGCTGCTCGCCGCTGTGGGCGCCGACATGGACCAGGTACAGCAGCTGTGGGAGTCGCTGGGCGAAGACTACTTCCTGCAGTATGCCCCCAGCGAGATCGCCTGGCAGACCCAGGGCATCCTCGGCCACGCCGACAGCCAGCTGCCACTGATCCTGCTCAGCGCCCCGGCCGAGGGCATGGCCGAAGGCGGCACCAAGGTGTTCATCCACACCCGCTCGGTGGATGACCTGTTCGCCGCTACCGCCGCTGCCCTGGACCAGCTCGGCCTCTCCATCCACGATGCGCGCATCGCCACCTCCAGCAACGACTGGACGCTGAACACCTTCATCGTGCTCGACGACCACGGCGCCCCCATCCGCGAGCCCGAGCGGCTGGAGGAGATCCGCGCCCACCTGGTGGAGGAGCTCGACGATCCCGACGACTATCCACAGATCGTCACCCGCCACACCCCCCGCCAGCTGCGCCACTTCAAGGTGCCCACCGAGGTGATCATCGAGCAGGACCCGGCCAACGAGCGTACCCTGTTGGAGCTGATCGCCCCCGACAGGCCCGGCCTGCTGGCCCGGGTGGGTCGCATCTTCATGGAGCAGGACATCGCCCTCTCCGCGGCCAAGATCGCCACCCTCGGGGAGAAGGTGGAGGACGTCTTCTTCATCACCGACAAGGCCGGGGCGCCGCTCACCGACCCCGAGCGCCAGGCGCGGCTACGCGAGCGGCTGGTGGAGGTGCTGGATGTGTCAGGGTAGGCGCGAGACCGCAACAGCCGGGCTATCGCAGTTAGCGACAGGGAATAGCGAAAGGCGCCGGGGACAGGTCGGAGAGGGGGTCCTACGCCAGGGATGGCGTCGGTAGCGTACAGGGACGTATTCACAGCGCCCCCTCATAGACCTGTCGCCGGAACAGCCTTGAGCGGTGCTGCCATCTGCGATAGCCCTGGGGCAACAGCCTCGTGTTTGAGGCCTTACGCGGCCTTCCCTATAATCGAGCCCCCATCCGACCACGATCCATCACAACGACGACGCCCGCGGCCACGGCCCAGAGGCGCGCCTGGACCCCAATGAACCCCGATCTCGACGCCCTCAAGCCCTATCCCTTCGAGCGGCTGGCCGCCCTCAGGGCCGACGTGACGCCCCCCGAAGGGCTCGCGCACATCCCGCTGACCATCGGCGAGCCCCAGCACGCCCCCTTCGCCGCGGCGCTCGAGGCGCTGCACGCCCATCAGGACGAGTTCGCCCGCTACCCGGCCACCGGCGGCCTTACCGCACTGCGTGAGGCGATCGGTGGCTGGGCTACGCGCCGCTTCGGTCTCGCCGGGCTCGACGCCGAGACCCAGGTGCTTCCGGTCAATGGCACCCGCGAGGCGATCTTCGCCTTCGCCCAGGCGGCACTCGACCGCACCCGTCCGGCGAAGGTGGCGATGCCCAACCCCTTCTACCAGATCTATGAGGGCGCCACCCTGCTCGCCGGCGGCGAGCCCTACTATCTCGACTGCCGCGCCGACAACGGTTTCAGGCCCGACCTCGACGCCGTGTCCGCCGACACCTGGCGCCAGGTGCAGGTCGTCTTCCTCTGCTCGCCGGGCAACCCCACGGGTGCGGTGACGCCACTGGCGGAATTCCAGCGGCTGATCGAACTGGCCGACGAACACGACTTCATCATCGCCTCGGACGAGTGCTACTCGGAGCTCTACCTGGACGAGGCGACCCCGCCGCCGGGGCTGCTCGAGGCCTGCGCGGCGCTGGGCCGCCATGACTACCGGCGCTGCCTGGTGTTCCACTCGCTCTCCAAGCGCTCCAACTTGCCGGGGCTGCGCTCCGGCTTCGTGGCCGGCGACGCCGCGCTGATCGCCCCTTTCCGGCGCTACCGTACCTATCACGGCTGCGCCATGGCCCTGCCGGTGCAGCACGCCTCCATCGCCGCCTGGAACGACGAGGCCCACGTGCTTGCCAACCGCGACGCCTATCGCGAGAAGTTCGCCGCGGTCACCGAGATCCTCGCCCCGGTGATGGAGTTTCCTGTCCCCGAGGCGAGCTTCTACCTGTGGCCGGCGGTACCCGGTGGCGACGATGAGGCCTTTACACGGGAGTTGCTGCGCCATGCCAACGTCAGCGTGCTGCCCGGTTCCTATATGGGTCGTCCCGCTGCCGACGACAGGATGGGCCGGGTCGGCAGCAGCGGCACCAACCCCGGCAGCGGTCGACTGCGCCTGGCGCTGGTCGCCGAGGCCCGGGCTACCAGCGAAGCGGCCCAACGCATCCGCGACTTCATCGAGAGGAGGCTGTGATGTTCACCCTGTACGGCATCAAGAACTGCGATACCTGTCGCCGCGCCCGCAAGGCGATGGATGGCTCGGGCATTCCCTACCAGTTCCATGACCTCCGTGAGGATGGCCTCTCCGCGCCACTGCTCGAGCATATCCTCGACAAGGTGCCGGTGCTTACGGCGCTCAACAAGCGCAGCACCACCTGGCGCAACCTGCCCGATGAGGAGAAGCACGAGGTGGATGCCAACAGCGCCCGAGAGCTGCTGCTCGCCCACCCCACCCTGCTCAAGCGCCCGCTGCTGGATACCGGCGAGGAGATCCGCGTGGGCTATCGCGACGGCGACTATGACGATCTTCAGGGCTGACCCCCGACGTTCACGACCCACATTATTATCACTCGACCCACGAGGACTCTCGACATGCTGAGCTTTGCACTCGGAACCGGCACCCAGAACACCCAGGGCGACTGGCTGGAAATCTACTACCCGGCGCCGCTGCTCAACCCGGACGACACCCTGATCGAGGCGGTCAAGCGAGTGCTGGACGTACCGGAAGGCAACGCCGCGGTGAGCTTCCTGCCCGAGCAGTGCGCCGAGCTGGCCGGCGCCCTCAAGGCTGCCGGCCACGCCGAGCAGGCGGAGCTTGCCGAGGCCTTCGCCGGGGCGACGCGCCCGCTGGTGGCGATGTTCATCGCCGAGGACCTGCCACCGCAGAGCGCCCCGGAGGTCTACCTCAAGCTGCACCTGCTTTCCCACCGCCTGGTCAAGCCCCACGGCCTCGACCTCACCGGCATGTTCGGCCTGCTGCGCAATATCGCCTGGACCAGCGAGGGCGCCATCGACGTCCAGGAGCTGCCCGCTCGCCGCCTCAAGGCACGCCTGGAGGGCCGTCCCCTGTCCGTGGACTGTGTCGACAAGTTCCCCAAGATGACCGACTACGTGGTCCCCGGCGGCGTGCGCATCGGCGACACCGCTCGTGTGCGCCTGGGCGCTTACCTGGGCGAGGGCACCACCGTGATGCACGAGGGCTTCGTCAACTTCAACGCCGGCACCGAAGGCCCCGGCATGATCGAGGGCCGCATCTCCGCCGGCGTGATGGTGGGCAAGGGCTCGGACCTCGGCGGCGGCTGCTCCACCATGGGCACCCTCTCCGGTGGCGGCAATATCGTTATCAAGGTCGGCGAGGGCTGCCTGATCGGTGCCAACGCCGGCATCGGTATCCCGCTGGGTGACCGCTGCACCGTGGAGGCGGGCCTCTACCTCACCGCCGGCGCCAAGGTCACCCTGCTCGACGACCAGGGCCAGGAGGTCAAGACCGTGGCCGCCCGCGAGCTGGCCAACCAGGACGACCTGCTGCTGCGCCGCAACTCCCAGAACGGCCGCATCGAGTGCCTGACCAACAAGAGCGCCATCGCGCTCAACGAGGCGCTGCATGCCCACAACTGATCCTGCCGGTCTCTCGCCCACCCTGCGGCTCGCCTTCGACCTGCTGGCGCGCCCCTCGGTGACACCGGACGATCTGGAGTGTCAGGAGCTGATGATCGAGCGCCTCACGGCGCTCGGTTTTCATGTCGAGCGCCTGCCCTTCGGCGACGTCGAGAACTTCTGGGCCACCCGCGGCCACCACGGCCCGCTGCTGGCCTTCGCCGGTCACACCGACGTGGTCCCCAGCGGCCCCCATACCCGCTGGGACTTCCCGCCCTTCGAGCCCTGTATCGACGACGACGGCATGCTCCGGGGTCGTGGCGCTGCCGACATGAAGGGCAGCCTGGCGGCGATGATCACCGCGGTGGAACGCTTCGTGGCGAACCACCCCGATCACCACGGCCGCCTGGGGTTCCTGATCACCTCCGACGAGGAGGGCCCCGCAAAGGACGGCACACGCGCCGTGGTGGAACACCTGCGCGAGCGTCATGAGCGCCTCGACTACTGTATCGTCGGCGAGCCCTCCTCCACCGCCCGGCTGGGGGACGTGATCAAGAACGGCCGGCGTGGCTCGCTGGGCGGCGTGTTGCATATCAGGGGCGTGCAGGGTCACGTGGCCTACCCCCACCTGGCGCGCAATCCGATCCACCAGGCGATGCCCGCGCTGGATGCGCTGACCCGGGAACACTGGGACGCCGGCAACGACTTCTTCCCGGCTACCAGCTTCCAGGTCTCCAACTTCCGCTCGGGCACCGGCGCCACCAACGTCATCCCCGGCGAGGTGGAGGTAGTGTTCAACTTCCGCTTCTCCACTGAGGTGACCCACGACGAGCTCCGCGCGCGCACCGAGGCGATCCTCGATGCCCACGGCCTGGACTACGAGCTGGACTGGACCCTCAACGGCGAGCCCTTCCTCACCGCCGAGGGCGAGCTCGTGGAGGCCGCGGTGCGGGGCGTCGAGGAGGTCACCGGCCACACGCCTGAGCTCTCCACCAGCGGCGGCACCTCAGACGGCCGCTTCATCGCCACCCTGGGCAGCCAGGTGGTGGAGCTGGGCCCCCTCAATGCGACCATCCACCAGGTCAACGAGCGGGTGCGCGCCGCCGACCTGGACGAGCTGAGCCGCATCTACGAGGCGGTCATGAAGCACCTGTTCATCAACGGCAGTGCCCGACCCTGAGGCTTGCATGACAGCTGACAGCGAAACCCGTTACCCCGATATCGAGATCTATCTGGCCAAGGCACCCGTGGCGTCACTCGACGAGTGGCTGGGTACGGCCATCGGCGCCGAGCCCCTGGCCCCCGCCGGCAAGGGCAAGTGGCGTACCCGCGGCCGGCTTGCCGGCGGTGAGATCCCGGTGCTGCTGGTGGAGCGTGCCGCCGACGGCTTCGCCAGCCTGTGGTTCGACAGCGCGGAGACTCCCTGGCCGGACGACGCGGCCTGCGCCCGCGCCGCCGCCATGCGGCTGGGTAGCGAGGTACGCTGCTCGCTGGGGGGGTGGCAGCCCGGCGACGAGCCCGACCGCTTCCTGCGGGTGCTCCCCGACGGCCGCGAGGAGGAGATCCACTGGCCCGACTCCGGCCAGTAGCCGCAAACGACATCGCCCCGCATGTGCGGGGCGATGTCGTGTCTGCGAGAGTGCCGACGTTACTCTGGCCACGCCGACAGGCGCAGCCGCACTGCTAGGTAATCACGGTAACATCGTCGGCCTGCAGGCCCTTCTCGTTCTCCACCACGTGATAGCGCACCTTCTGGCCCTCGGCCAGGGTGCGATGACCGCGACCACGAATGGCGCGGAAGTGGACGAAGACATCCTCGCCGCTGTCACGAGTGATGAAACCGTACCCCTTGTTCACGTTGAACCACTTCACCTCGCCGAGCTCGCGATCGTCGTTCTCGACCTCGGCCAGGTTGACCAGCTGGGGAGTAAGGACATTGACCGACAGGGTGCCGATAAGCAGCACCAGGAAGACCGCCAGCGCGGCCGCGGCATAGACCACGGCGACGCCGCCGATGGCGAGGCTCTCGAACAGCGCCTCCGAGAGGGCGCCGCCGGCCAGGTGAATGAACAGGGCGATCAGCAGCGGCGCCGGGGCGGCGAGCAGCAGGCTGACCAGACTACAGCGAAACATGACCTTGCGATTCATGGACTCGAATGACTCTCTTGTTGGTAATGAACGATATTGACAACCATGGGAAGGTGCCACGGTGAACGGTGACACGCAGCGACAGGATTCTAGCATGAGCACAACACGGGCGTCCGATGCCCTGAACGAGCGCCTGGAGGCGCTGGAGAGCCGTATCGCCTACCAGGAGCACTGGCTGGATACCCTGGATCAGGCGGTAGCCGCCCAGGAGACGCGCCTGGCCAAGCTGGAGCGCATCAATGCATTGATGCAGCAGAAGATCCGCGAGCAGCAGCGGGCGCTGCAGGAGGGTGACGCGGCGCAACCTCGCCCCGAGGACGAGCTGCCGCCGCATTACTAGCCGCTGCGCGGCAGCTGGAAGCTGGAAGCTGGAAGCTGGAAGCTGGAAGCTGGAAGCTGGAAGCTGGAAGCTGGAAGCTGGAAGCTGGAAGCTGGAAGGCAGCATGATACCGCTACCCTTGGGATCCAAGGCTTTTCTTCCAGCTTCCAGGAGCGAAGCGACGCTCTTCCAGCTTCTAGCTTAATTCGTCCAGATAACGCTCGGCGTCCAGGGCGGCCATGCAGCCGCTGCCGGCGGAGGTGATCGCCTGGCGGTAGACATGATCCATGACATCGCCGGCGGCAAACACACCCGGCACGCTGGTAGCGGTGGCGTTGCCATCGAGGCCTGACTTGACCCGGATATAGCCACCGCTCATCTCCAGCTGCCCCTCGAAGATGCCGGTGTTGGGGCTGTGGCCGATGGCGATGAAGACGCCCGGCGCGGCCAGCTCCTTCGTCTCGCCGCTCTCGGTGGACTTGAGGCGCACGCCGGTCACGCCGGTGTTGTCGCCCAGCACCTCATCCAGGGTGTGGTTCCACTCCAGCACCACCTTGCCCTCCTCGGCCTTCTGGAACAGCTTGTCCTGAAGGATCTTCTCGGAACGCAGGCTGTCGCGACGGTGCACGAGGGTCACCTTGGAGGCGATGTTGGCCAGGTAGAGCGCCTCCTCCACGGCGGTGTTGCCGCCGCCCACCACGACCACCTCCTGGTTGCGGTAGAAGAAGCCATCGCAGGTGGCGCAGGCCGAGACCCCCTGCCCCATGAACTTCTGCTCCGACTCGAGCCCCAGATAGCGGGCACTGGCCCCGGTGGCGATGATCAGCGCGTCGCAGGTGTAGGTACCGTTGTCGCCCTTAAGGGTGAAGGGCCGCTCGCGCAGTTCCACCTCGTGGATATGGTCGAAGAGCACCTCGGTGTCGAAGCGCTCGGCATGGCGCTGCATGCGCTCCATCAGCTCGGGCCCCTGCACGCCGGCGTCGTCGCCGGGCCAGTTGTCCACGTCGGTGGTGGTGGTCAGCTGGCCACCCGCCTGCATGCCGGTGATCAGCAGCGGCTTGAGGTTGGCGCGGGCCGCATAGACCGCGGCGGTGTAGCCCGCCGGGCCGGAGCCGAGAATGATCAGGCGTTCGTGACGCGCATCGCTCATGGGAAAACCTCGTGGCAGTATCGTTCGAGAAAGTGGCGCCATTGTAGCAGCCACCGGCGCCCATCGCGGCCCGTCCGACGCGTCGCGTCGTCGCGTGCCCGACACGGGTGGTTAGATCACCTCGTCGTCGCGCCCCAGCGAGACCGTCAACGCCTCCGGGTCGCCGGGGTCGGCGTCGATACGCACCTGGATCGGCGCGCAGCAGACGTGGCAATCCTCCCAGGTGAGCTGACTGCCATGGGAGACATCCAGCAGCAGGTCGAAGGGGGCATCACAATAGGGACAGCGCACCCGCCGCGGGATCAGCTCCTGCTCATGCATTCTGGCTCCCCGGGCGTCGCCGGCCCGTCATCAAGAAAATGAAGAGTGTATCTACTAGATGGCGGCGAACACCTGGCGTTTCAAGCGAGCCCGCCAGGCAGCCATTGAAAAGCCTGCCTATCATGACCATGTACTCTCAGACGACCAGGAAGGTTCGTTCACTCTCCGCGACGAGGAGGACTTCGATGAGCACCGATTCCATTCCCGATACCCTGCAGACCCTAGAGGCCGCGGGCAATACCTACCAATACCACAGCCTGCCGAAGGCCGCCGAGGCCTTGGGCAGCATCGACCGCCTGCCCAAGACCCTCAAGATCCTGCTCGAGAACCAGCTGCGCTTCGCCGACGACGAGAGCGTCGCCCGCGAGGACATGCAGGCGCTGGTCGACTGGCAGCAGGAGGGGCGCTCCGACCGCGAGATCGGCTATCGCCCGGCCCGGGTGCTGATGCAGGACTTCACCGGTGTGCCCGGGGTGGTTGACCTGGCCTCCATGCGGGCCGCCGTGGAGAGCCTGGGGGAGGATCCGGCGCGCATCAACCCGCTGTCGCCGGTGGACCTGGTCATCGACCACTCGGTGATGGTCGACAAGTTCGGCAACCCCACGGCGTTCAAGGACAACGTGGCCATCGAGATGGAGCGCAACCACGAGCGCTACGAATTCCTGCGCTGGGGCCAGCAGGCCTTCGACAACTTCCGCGTGGTACCGCCCGGCACCGGCATCTGCCACCAGGTCAACCTCGAGTACCTGGGCAAGACGGTGTTCACCAAGGAGCAGGACGGCCGGACCCTGGCCTACCCTGACACCCTGGTGGGCACCGACTCCCACACCACCATGATCAACGGCCTGGGCGTGCTGGGCTGGGGCGTGGGCGGCATCGAAGCCGAGGCCGCCATGCTCGGCCAGCCGGTCTCGATGCTGATCCCCGAGGTGGTGGGCTTCAAGCTCACCGGCAAGCTGCGCGAGGGCATCACCGCCACCGACCTGGTGCTCACCGTGACCCAGATGCTGCGCAACCACGGCGTGGTGGGCAAGTTCGTCGAGTTCTATGGTGACGGCCTCAAGGACCTGCCGCTGGCCGACCGCGCCACCATCGCCAACATGGCCCCGGAGTACGGCGCCACCTGCGGTTTCTTCCCGGTGGATGACGAGACGCTGACCTACATGCGCCTCACCGGCCGCGACGACGCCCAGCTGGCACTGGTGGAGGCCTACAGCAAGGCCCAGGGGCTGTGGCGCGAGCCCGGCGACGAGCCGGTGTTCAGCGACACCCTGGCGCTGGACATGACCGAGGTCGAGGCCAGCCTGGCCGGGCCCAAGCGGCCCCAAGACCGGGTGGCGCTCAAGGACATGAAGTCGGCCTTCGCCAAGGTGATGGAGGACGATGGCAAGCCGCTCTCCTCCACCGAGAAGGGCAAGCTGATGTCCGAGGGCGGCCAGACCGCGGTGGGCGTCGAGGAGAGCTACGAGCACCATGACAGCCAGGACGTGGACCTCGACGGCGATGCCTTCAAGCTCAACCCCGGTGCCGTGGTGATCGCCGCCATCACCTCCTGTACCAACACCTCCAACCCCAGCGTGATGATGGCCGCCGGCCTGCTGGCGAGGAAGGCCCGCGAGAAGGGGCTCTCCACCAAGCCGTGGGTGAAGACCTCGCTGGCGCCGGGCTCCAAGGTGGTCACCGACTACCTGGCCGCCGGCGGCGTGCAGGATGATCTCGACGCCCTGGGCTTCAACCTGGTGGGCTACGGCTGCACCACCTGCATCGGCAACTCGGGGCCGCTGGCCGAACCCATCGAGAAGGCCATCGAGGCGTCCGACCTCACCGTGGCCTCGGTCCTCTCCGGCAACCGCAACTTCGAGGGCCGGGTCCACCCGCTGGTCAAGACCAACTGGCTCGCCTCGCCGCCCCTGGTGGTGGCCTATGCCCTGGCCGGCAATGTCCAGCTCGACCTGACCCGCGAGCCCATCGGCACCGGCAAGGACGGTGAGCCGGTCTACCTCAAGGACATCTGGCCCAGCCAGGCGGAGATCGCCGAGGCCGTGGAGCAGGTCAACACCGAGATGTTCCGCAAGGAGTATGCCGAGGTGTTCGACGGCGACGAGGTGTGGAAGGCCATCGAGGTCCCTCAGAGCAAGGTCTACCAGTGGTCCGACGACTCGACCTACATCCAGCACCCGCCCTTCTTCGAGGGTATGGGGCGCGAGCCCGACGCCATCGAGGACGTCAAGGACGCGCGGATCCTGGCAATGCTGGGTGACTCGGTGACCACCGACCATATCTCGCCGGCCGGCGCCATCAAACCGGACAGCCCCGCCGGTCGCTACCTGCAGGAGCGCGGGGTCAAGCCGGTGGACTTCAACTCCTACGGCTCGCGCCGCGGCAACCACGAGATCATGATGCGCGGCACCTTCGCCAACGTGCGTATCAAGAACGAGATGCTCGATGGCGTGGTCGGCGGCGAGACCCGGCATGTTCCCTCAGGCGAGCAGATGGCGATCTATGACGCTGCCATGCGCTACCAGCAGGAGGGTACGCCGCTGGTGGTGGTGGCCGGCAAGGAGTACGGCACCGGCTCCAGCCGCGACTGGGCCGCCAAGGGCACCCGCCTGCTCGGCGTAAGGGCGGTACTGGCCGAGTCCTACGAGCGTATCCACCGCTCCAACCTGATCGGCATGGGCGTGGTCCCGCTGCAGTTCCCGCAAGGCGAGAGCCGCCAGTCACTGGGCCTGACCGGTGACGAGCGGATCTCCATCGAGGGGCTCTCCGAGCTCACCCCGGGCGGCAAGGTCAAGGTGACCATCGCCTCCGACAAGGACGAGAAGACGCTCGAGGCGCTGTGCCGTATCGACACCGCCAACGAGCTGGAGTACTACCGCCACGGCGGCATCCTCCACTACGTGCTGCGCAAGATGATCGGTGCCGCCTAGGTAGCTACGCCTGCTTGTACGTAGACGAGAGGCATCGGGGACAGGTCTGAGAGGGGGTCCTATGCCAGGGATGGCATCGGTAGCGCCCAGGGAAGGGTTCACAGCGCCCCCGAACAGGCCTGTCGCCGAAATGCTGCCACGCAAATGATAAAGGCCCCGCCGGTTACCCGGCGGGGCCTTTATCGTTCCAGGCGAAGCATCAGAAGGAGCGGCGGCGATAGCGCCGATACTCCGGCGTCCAGGAGTTGCGCTCGATGGCCGCGCGCAGCTTGATGCCATCGGTCTTCAGCGCCACGCCCTCGCCCTGGGCCTGGCCGGCCACATCGAAGGCGATCGTCTTGGAGAGCTCGCGGATCTTGGCGAGCGCCGGCAGCAGCGCCCCCTCGCCCTGCTTGACGATGGGTGCCTCGCGGGCCAGCGCCCGGGAGGCGGCCATCAGCATGTCGTCGGTCACCCGCTTCGCGCCCGAGGCCACCACCCCCAGGCCGATACCCGGGAAGATATAGGCGTTGTTGCACTGGGCGATGGGGATGGTGCGCCCCCCATGCTCCACCGGCGGGAAGGGACTGCCGGTAGCGACCAGCGCCGCACCGTCGGTCCAGCGGATCACGTCCTCGGGCAGCGCCTCGGCCTGTGAGGTGGGGTTGGAGAGCGGCATGATCACCGGCGTCTCGCAGCCGGCGTGCATGGTACGCACCACCTCCTCGGTGAAGATGCCCGGGCGTCCACAGACACCGATCAGCACGCTGGGCCTGACCCGACGGATCGTCTCCACCAGCTCCTGGCCGTTCCAGCCCTCGGTGAGTGCCGCTTCATGGGCCAGGCGGCTCTGGAAGTCGCGCAGCCACTCCTGGTCGTCGGTGACCAGCCCCTCGCGGTCGACCATGTAGATACGGGCGCGGGCCTCCCGGTCGGTGAGGCCCTCGGCCTGCATCGCCACCACCACCTGCTCGGCGATGCCGCAGCCGGCGGAGCCGGCGCCCACGAACACCACCCGCTGCTGGGCGATGCCCTCACCACGCGCCTGGCAGGCGGCCATCAGGGTACCCACCACCACCGAGGCGGTGCCCTGGACGTCGTCGTTGAAGCAGCACAGCTCGTCGCGGTAACGCGTGAGCAGCGGTACGGCATTGGCCTGGGCGAAGTCCTCGAACTGCAGCAGCACGCCGGGCCAGCGCCGCTTCACCGCAGCGATGAACTCCTCGATAAAGGCGTCGTACTCCTCCTGGGAGATGCGTGGGTGACGCCAGCCCATGTACATGGGGTCGTCGAGCAGCGCCTGGTTGTTGGTGCCCACGTCGAGCATGATCGGCTGGGTATAGGCCGGGCTGATGCCGCCACAGGCGGTATACAGCGCCAGTTTGCCGATAGGGATGCCCATGCCCCCGATGCCCTGGTCGCCCAGGCCAAGGATGCGCTCACCGTCGGTGACCACGATCACCTTGACCTTCTCCTTGGTGGAGGAGCGCAGGATATCGTCCATGCGATCGCGGTCGCCGTAGTTGATGAACAGGCCACGGTGATTGCGATAGATGTTCGAGAACTCCTGGCACGCCTTGCCCACCGTGGGCGTATAGATGATCGGCAGCATCTCCTCGAGATGCTCCGAGACAAGCCGATAGTAGAGGGTCTCGTTGTCGTCCTGGATGGCGCGCAGATAGATGTGCTTGTCGAGGTCGGTCTGACACTGGCGATACTGGCGGTAGGCCCGCTCCACCTGCTCCTCGATGCTCTCGACGCACTGCGGCAGCAGGCCGATCAGGTTGAACTCGATGCGCTCCTCCTGACTGAAGGCACTGCCCTTGTTAAGAAGGGGCATCTCCAGCAGCGGCGGGCCGGCATAGGGGATATACAGGGGGCGCTTGGCTTCGGTGGTCATCTCAGCTCTCGATCGGTTGACGGGAACGGGCCGTTGGCGCTCTGTCGGCGCCTTGTAGCGATACTCTACCACGCACGAAAAAGCCGCGCCCCGGCCTGGGCCGGGGCGCGGATCACGCGGCAATCACGGGACAATCCCGGAATAGCGACCGGGCTCAGCAGCCCTTGGCAGCAGGCTTGAGCGCCGCTTCGCCAGTGAAGAAGAGGGGCCGCAGCTTCACCCCGAGCATGTTGCCGGCGAAGGCCGCCACCAGCCACACCCAGCCGTGCAGGCTGCCGGAGGCAATACCGCCGAAGTAGGCGCCGATATTGCAGCCGAAGGCCAGGCGGGCACCATAGCCGAGCATGATGCCGCCGATCACCGCCGCCAGTACCGAGCGCGCCGGGATGCGGAAATTGGGGGCAAACTTGCCGGCAAGGGAAGCCGCCACCAGGGCGCCGACCATGATGCCGACGTTCATCACCGTGGTGATGTCGCTCCATACGCTGGCCTGCAGGGCGGAGGCATTCCAGCTCGCCTGCCAGTAGCCCCACTGGCTGACGTCGCCGCCCAGCGCCTCGAAGCCCTTGGCTCCCCACAGGGCGAAAGCCGACGTGATACCCCAGGGGCGGCCGGCCAGGGCCAGAGTGGCAAAGTTGAGCAGCGCCAGGGCCACGGCACCGGCCAGCAGCGGCCAGGGCCCAGTCAGCCAGCGACGGTTACCGGCATCGATCGTCGGCGCCCGCTCCAGCTGACCGTGGCGGCGCTTCTCCATCAGCACGGTGAAGCCGGCGATGGCGGCGAACAGCACCAGGCTCACCACGATGCCGCCACCGGCACCGAACTCGTTGACCAGCGACACCGGCTGGAAGGCGGGCAGGCTCTGCCACCAGCTGAAGTGAGCGGTACCGATGACCGAGCCGACGATGAAGAACGCCAGGGTGATCAGCATCCGCGCATTGCCGCCGCCGGCGGTGAACAGGGTGCCGGAGGCACAGCCGCCGCCCAGCTGCATGCCGATGCCGAACAGGAAGGCACCGAAGACCACCGACACGCCAATCGGCGACACGTAACCGTAGACGGACTGGCCGAACAGGCTGCCGGCCGAAAGTGCCGGGAAGAACAGCAACACCGCGATGGCCAGCATCACCATCTGGGCGCGCAGGCCGCGGCCGCGGCGTTCGGTGATGAAGACCCGCCAGGCGGAGGTGAAACCGAAGGCCGCATGGTAGAGCACCATGCCCAGCAGGCCACCGACCAGCATCAGGGCACCGAGCCGAATGCCAAAGACGCTGCCGACCACCAGGGCGGCGGCGACCAGGCCGGCGGCGACCAGGCCGGCGGTGGCCAACAGCGGCAGGGAGAGTCGGGATCGTTGGGTCAGGGCGAGTTCACTCATGGCGCGCTCTCTCGAAATCGTCAGGGGCGGGGAGCCCGATGGGCCGGCCATGTTAACGATCCCGAAAAAGCACGTAAAAGCATTTAAATGAAAGAATCGATTCCAAAAAAAAATATATGCCACACGTCCCGCCCCCCAACGACAGCGGGCGCCCGAAGCCGCCCGCTGTCACGTCCGGCAGGTCGTGCCTCAGACGAAGCGCCCGAGCCCCGCGGCCTGGCGCAGGCGGTCCATCAGCGGGGCCGCCTCGGCGCGGGCACGCTCGGCCCCCTTCAGCAGCACCTGTTCGATATGCCCCGGATCCTCCAGCAGCGCCTGATAGCGCTCGCGGGGCTCGCGCAGGTGCTCATCGAGGTATTCGAAGACGCGATTCTTGGCCTCGCCCCAGCCGATGCCGTTGGCATACTCGTCACGCATGGCCGCGGTCTCCTCGGCGCTGGCGAAGGCGGAGTAGATCTGGAACAGGGTGCAGGTATCCGGGTCCTTGGGCTCGCCGGGCTCCAGTGAGTTGGTCTTGATCTTGCGCACCAGCTTCTGCAGCTTCTTCGCGGAGACGAACAGCGGGATGGTGTTATTGTAGCTCTTGGACATCTTGCGCCCGTCCAGGCCACCCAGCACCTCCACCTTCTCGTCAACCGCCGCCTCGGGCAGGGTAAAGTACTGGCCCTTGTAGAGGTGGTTGAAGCGCCCGGCCATGTCCCGGGCCATCTCGATATGCTGGATCTGGTCACGCCCCACCGGCACCCGATTGGCGTTGAACATCAGGATGTCGGCGGCCATCAGCACCGGGTAGCCGAACAGGCCCATGGTGATGCCCCTGTCGGGATCCTGGTTGCCGGCGGCCTCGTTCTCCGCCACCGCCGCCTTGTAGGCGTGGGCACGGTTCATCAGCCCCTTGGCGCAGACGCAGGAGAGCATCCAGGTCAGCTCGGGGATCTCGGGGATATCCGACTGCCGGTAGAAGATGGCGTTGTCGGTATCCAGGCCCAGGGCCAGCCAGGTAGCGGCGATCTCCAGGCGTGACTCCTGCACCCGGCGCGGGTCCTGGCACTTGATCAGCGCATGCAGGTCGGCCAGGAAGTAGTAGGACTGCACGTTGGGGTCCTGGCTCGCCTCGATGGCGGGCTTGATGGCGCCGACGTAGTTGCCCAGGTGGGGGGTACCGGTGGTGGTGATGCCGGTAAGAACGCGGGTCTTCTCGGAAGCTGCACTCATGGGGAAAGCGGACTCTGCGGTTCGGAAATGGCCGCTATGGTAACGCGCGCACCCCGTCAAGGCGACCGGGGGTCACTCGGCCACGGCCGCCTCGCCGTAGATCCGCCGATACTCCTCGGGCAGGCGCCGCGGGCGGCCGCTTGAGAGCTCGATGCAGGCGAAGCGGGTGCGCGCCCGCAGCAGGGTGCGGCCATCGGCAGGACGGATCAGCTGGAAGCTGCGGGTCAGGGTCAGGCGGCTGTCATCGGCGATGATCCAGGTGGCGAGCGCAAGGCGGTCGCCGGCGAAGGCCGGGGCCAGGTAATCCAGCTCGTGGCGGTGTACCGCCATGCCGCGATCCAGTTCCCGGTAGCGCGCCAGGGTGAGCCCCAGGGCGTCGGAGTGGGCCCAGCTCACCCGCTCGATCCAGCGCAGGTACTCGGCGTTGTTGGCATGGTCATACTCATCGATGGCCGCGGGCTCGACAACGAGTTCGATGACGAAGGGCTCGGGCAGATCCCACTCCATAAGACGCTCCTCGCATGTCAGGGGCTCGAATCACAGGGACGCAGCGCCCCGCAGTTCCAGCAGGCGTCGAACACGCCCTCCAGCGATTCGCCGCAGCCGGGGCAGCGCCAGGCCGGTGCCTCACTCGCCCCGGCCAGGGCCTCGCGAATCAGCGCCTCCGCCCGCTCGCGGTTATGCGGCTTCACCCACACCTCGGGCTCGCACTCCCCCAGCGGCAGCTCGCCGGCGCCGCCGCCGAGGGTCATGTTGCGCAGCTGTGCCGGGATCCCCGCCGCCTCGAGCAGGTTGCGCACATGGCTGACCAGCAGCGCATTGCTGTGGGCGAAGACCCGCACCGCCGCGTCCGCCATGTCAGTCCCGGAAGACCCGCACGCCCAGCGCCTTGAGGTAGCTGGTCTCGGGGATCGCCGGATGCACCGGGTGATCCGGCCCCTGGTGGCCCTGGAAGAGGACCTGGCCATGGCGGTCCTGGTGGCGCACCGCACCGCGCACCACGTCCACCAGTCGCTCCGGCGCCAGGTGCATGGAGCATGAGGCGGAGAGCAGCAGGCCGTCACGCCCGAGCAGGCGCATCGCCTCGCGATTGAGCTTCGCGTAGGCGCGCTCGCCGTTGGGGATATCCTTGCGCTTCTTGATGAAGGCGGGCGGGTCGAGGATCACCACATCGAACTGCTCTCCCTCCGCCTTGAGGGCCGCCAGCGCCTCGAAGGCGTCGCCCTCGCCCACCGACACCTGCTCCTGGAGGCCGTTGAGCGCAGCATTCTCAGCGACTCGCTCGAGCGCCGGGGCGGAGGCATCCACGCAGAGCACCTCACTGGCACCGTGGGCCGCCGCCTGCACGCCCCAGCCGCCCACATAGCTGAACAGGTCCAGCACCCGCTTGCCGGCCACTAACTGGTTGAGCCAGGCGCGGTTGGCGCGGTGGTCATAGAACCAGCCGGTCTTCTGGCCATCGAGCACCGGCGCGGCGAAGCGCACGCCGTTCTCCTCCAGCAGCACGGGATCACTCACCTCCCCCTTGACCACCTCCACGACGCGCTCGAGGCCCTCCTGGCGGCGCCCCGAGGTGTCGTTGCGCAGCACCACGGTAGTCGGCGAGAGCACCTTGTCCAGGGCGTCGAGCAGCTCGGGGAGGGCCGCCTGCATGCCGGCGGTATTGAGCTGCACCACCAGCGTATCGCCGAAGCGGTCGATCACCAGCCCCGGCAGCAGGTCGCCCTCGCCGTGCACCAGCCGGTAGTAGGGCGCGGCGAACAGGCGCTGGCGCAGCGCCAGCGCCTGGTTGAGCCGATGCACCAGCAGCGAACGGTCGAGGCCCTGCTTGGGGTCCCGGGAGACCAGCCGTGCACAGATCAGCGAGTTGGGATTGACGTAGGCCACGCCCATGGCCTTGCCGTTGGCGGCCTCCACCACCACCTGCGCCCCGGCCTCCAGCCCCTTGAGCGGGGTGGCATCGGTGTCGATCTCGTTGGAGTAGAGCCACAGGTGGCCGGCCTTGAGGCGGCGGTCGGCGTTCTTCTTCAGGCGCAGTGAGGACAGGGTCATGGGTCTCTCCGGGGAATCAGGTCTGGCAGTATGGGCAGTAGACACTGGCCCGCTGCCCGAGGGTAATGAGGCGCAGCTCGGCGCCGCAGCGGCGGCAAGGCTGGCCGTGGCGGCCATAGACATTGAGCCGCTGCTTGAAGTAGCCGGGCTCGCCGGTGCCGCCGACGAAGTCACGCAGGGTGGTGCCGCCCTGGGTAATGGCCGCGGCCAGCACCTCCTTGGCGGCGGCGGCCAGGCAAGCATAGCGCTCGGCCGAAATGCGCCCGGCGCCGCGGCGCGGATCGATGCCGGCCATGAACAGCGCCTCGGAGGCGTAGATATTGCCTACCCCCACCACCACGGTGTTGTCCATCAGGAAGGGCTTGACCGCGACCCGACGCCCGCGGGAAAGCCGGTAGAGCCGTTCGCCATCGAAGGCCGCCGAGAGCGGTTCGGGCCCCAGGTGCGCCAGGCGCGAATCCTGCTCGGGGCAACCGGCCAGCCAGTCGACGAAGCCGAAGCGGCGCGGGTCGTGGTAGCGCAGGATGGCGCCGTCGTCGAGCACCAGGTCGAGGTGATCATGCTTCCTGGGGAGTTCGCCGAGACGCGCGATACGCAGGCTTCCGGACATGCCCAGATGCCACAGCAGGGTGGCCCCGGCGACCTCTCCCCCGGAGAGGGGCAGCAGCAGGTACTTGGCGCGTCGGGCCAGCGTACCGATGCGCGCGCCCACCAGCCGCTCGGCCAGGTCGCCGGGCACCGGCACGCGCAGGCGGGGCTGGCGTACGATCACCTCGCCGATCTCGCGGCCCTCGACATGGGGCGCGATACCGCGGCGGGTGGTTTCGACTTCGGGAAGTTCGGGCATCGACGGCGGTCTCTGCGGCTGCCTCAGAAACGCCTGAACCCGGCTGAGGAGTCAGCCGGGTTCAGGTCAACAGGCTTGAACACCTGCGGAAGAGGATCAAGGCTTACTTGATCTTGGCTTCCTTGTACATCACGTGCTTACGGACGACCGGATCAAACTTCTTCATCTCCAGCTTGTCCGGAGTGTTCCGCTTGTTCTTGTCGGTGGTGTAGAAGTGGCCGGTACCGGCGCTGGACACCATTCTGATCTTGTCACGCATGACTACTTGCTCCCCTTTGATGAATCGCTAGAAAGCGAATCGCTTAGACGGCTTCGCCGCGCTTGCGGATATCGCCGAGTACCGCCTCGATACCCTTCTTGTCGATGATGCGCATGCCCTTGGAAGAGACGCGCAGCTTGACGAAGCGGTTCTCGGACTCCACCCAGAAACGGTGGGTGTGCAGGTTCGGCAGGAACCGGCGGCGAGTCTTGCGCTGGGAGTGTGAAACGTTGTTACCAGTCACCGGGCGCTTGCCGGTAACCTGACATACTTTGGACATGGGAGCCTCCAACCACTGGCCAGGTGTTCAATCACCTGTTGTGTTCAAAACCTGTCGGGCAAACCGGGAGATCCCGTGACATTTGACCCAAGGGAATTCAAAGGCTGCACTTTATACCAGAGACCGCCTCGCCGGACAAGCCCGGAGCGCAAGGGCATGACATGCCCCGCGACGGCGAGTGCGACGCGAAAGGCGACTGACGGTGGGCAGGCGCTTGGCAGGCGACCCCGATTTGCGGGGTCAGGCGCAGCCGAGGCGGCATTATAGAGGAAGTGGCGCCCCGCGTCATGCCCCGCTGACTATAACCACCCTCGTTCGGCGAAGGAGACAACCTCGCCATCCCCCACCACGAAATGGTCGAGCACGCGGATCTCGAAGAGCCCCAATGCCTCACGCAGCCGTTCGGTGATGCGCCGGTCGGCATCACTGGGCTCGGCCACGCCGGAGGGGTGGTTGTGGGCGAGGATCAGCGCCCCGGCACCAAGCTCCAGGGCGCGGCGAGCCACCTCGCGGGGATAGACGGAGGCGCTGTCCAGGGTGCCGCGGAACAGTGACTCGTAGCGGATCACCCGGTGCTGGGTATCGAGGAACAGCGCGGCAAACTCCTCGTGCCCGAGATGGCGCAGCTGGCTGGAGAGATAGGCACGCACCAGGGTCGGCGAGGTGAGCGCCTCCCCCCGTGCCAGCTGGCTGGCCAGGTGGCGCCGCGACAGCTCCAGGGTAGCCTGGAGCTGCACGTACTTGGCATCCCCCATGCCCCGCGCCGCACAGAAGCGCTCGCGCTCGGCCTCCAGCAACTGGCGCAGGCCACCGAACTCCAGCAGCAGATCACGCGCCAGGTCCACCGCCGAGCGGCCCTGCACGCCCACCCGCAGGAAGATCGCCAACAGCTCGGCATCCGAGAGCACCTCCGCGCCCAGCGCCAGTAGCTTCTCCCTGGGGCGCTCCCCCTCCGGCCAGTCCCTGATCGACATCGCCACCCTCCCACTCTTCTCCCGCACGCCGAGTGTCCTCAGTGTAGCCACTCTTCCGGCATGGCCGGCCCGGCTACGCAAGGTCGGGCGCCGATGGTAAGGTAGGCGGCTGACAACAGCGCCCTGGGACATGCCCATGTCATCGCCATCCGGACCCACGACAGGCCGACGCGTGCTGCTCGGCATCAGCGCCGGCATCGCCGCCTACAAGAGTGCCCTGCTCGCTCGCCTGCTCAAGCAGGCGGGATGTGAAGTGCGGGTCGTCATGACCCAGGGCGCCCAGGCCTTCATTACCCCGCTGACCCTGCAGGCACTGACCGGCGAACCGGTACGCACCTCGCTGCTCGACCCCGAGGCCGAGGCCGGTATGGGGCACATCGAGCTGGCCCGCTGGGCCGACACCATCCTGATCGCCCCCGCCACCGCCGACCTGATGGCGCGGCTGGCCGTCGGCATGGCCGACGACCTGCTCACCACCCTGTGCCTGGCCAGCGACGCAGAGAAGGTGATGGCCCCGGCCATGAACCAGGCGATGTGGGCCCACCCGGCGACGCAGCGCAATGCCGCCCGGCTCGCCGAGGACGGCTGGCGCCTGCTGGGGCCGGACAGCGGCGATCAGGCCTGCGGCGATGTCGGTCCCGGGCGCATGCTGGAACCCGAGGCGATACTCGAGGCCCTGCGGGTGGCGGAGGGGGCCGCGGAAACCGACAAAGGTCCCGCCTCGGGCCTGACCATTACCATCACCGCTGGCCCCACCCGGGAGCCGCTGGATCCGGTGCGCTACCTCTCCAACCACAGCTCCGGCAAGATGGGCTACGCTCTGGCCGAGGCCGCCGCGGCGCTGGGCGCCCGGGTCAAGCTGATCAGTGGCCCGGTGGCCCTGGCCTGCCCGCCCGGCGTGGAGTGTCTCGAGGTGGAGACGGCCCGCGAGATGCACGCCGCCGCCCAGCGACTGGCACCCGAGAGCGACCTTTTCATCGGCTGTGCCGCGGTGGCCGACTACCGCGCCGAAACGGCAGCCGAGCACAAGATCAAGAAGGTGGAGGGCGAGGACGCCCTGACCCTGCGCCTGGTCAAGAACCCCGACATCATCGCCGCGGTGGCCGCCCTGCCCGAGGCCAGCCGACCGCTGGTGGTAGGCTTCGCCGCCGAGACCCGGGACGTGGAGCGCTACGCCCGGGACAAGCTCGCCCGCAAGGGGCTGGACATGGTCGTCGCCAACGACGTCTCTTGCGAGGGCCTCGGCTTCGGCGCCGACGACAACGCCGCCGTACTGCTATGGCGGGCTGGGCCCCGCCAATCGTCGCCGAAGGGCGACGATCTCGGCCGCGACGCCTTCCCCCCACAGCCCAAGGCGCGGCTCGCCAAGGCGATTCTGCGCCGCGCCCTGGCCTGCCTCGCCGACCGGCAGTCCCGCTGACCTACACGACCGATTTCCAGGAAACCCGATGCCCGCTTCCGCCACTCCCCCGCGCCTCGCCGTGAAGCTCCTCGACGAGCGCCTGCGCGACCACCTGCCCCGCTACGCCAGCGAAGGCTCTGCCGGCATGGACCTGCGCGCCCTGCTCGAGGCCCCGCTGACCCTGGCCCCGGGCCAGTGCGAGCTGGTGCGCACCGGGCTCGCCGTGCATATCGCCGACCCGGGCCTCGCTGGCCTGGTCCTGCCGCGCTCGGGGCTGGGCCACAAGCACGGCATCGTGCTCGGCAACCTGGTGGGGCTGATCGACTCCGACTACCAGGGCGAACTGATGATCTCGGTCTGGAACCGCGGCGCGACCGACTTCACCGTCGAGCCCTTCGAGCGCCTGGCACAGTTCGTGCTTGTCCCCGTGGTGCAGGCCGTGCTCGAGGTGGTAGACGACTTCGACGCCAGCCAGCGTGGCAGCGGCGGCTTCGGCAGCTCCGGCCGCCACTGATGTTGAGTCCCGCGACGCTATTCACAGGAAAAGGATAACCATGACAGCCGACACCCAGACCGTTCCCGCCTCCATCTTCCGCGCCTACGATATCCGCGGCATCGTCGATGACACCCTTACCGAGGACAGCGTCGAGCTGATCGGCCGCGCCATCGGCAGCGAGGCCGCCGCCCGGGGTGAGTCCACCGTGGTGGTCGCCCGCGACGGCCGCCTCTCCGGCGAACGCCTCAAGGACGCCCTGGTGCGCGGCCTGACCGCCGCCGGCCGCGACGTCATCGACGTCGGCATGGTGCCCACCCCGGTGCTCTACTTTGCCACCCATGCGCTGGACGGCACCGCCTCCGGGGTGATGGTCACCGGCAGCCATAACCCGCCGGATTACAACGGCTTCAAGATCGTGCTTGGCGGCGAGACCCTCTCCGGCGAGGCGATCACCGCCCTGCACACCCGTATCGTCGGGGGCGAACTGAGCACAGGCCAGGGCAGCGTGCGCGAGGTGGACGTGCGCGACGCCTACCTGGCGCGCATCCTGGCCGACGTGCGCCTGGCCCGCCCGCTGAAGGCGGTGGTGGACTGCGGCAATGGCGTGGCCGGCGAGCTCGGCCCACAGCTGGTGGAGAAGCTCGGCGTCGAGACCCTCCCGCTATTCGCCGAGATCGACGGCACCTTCCCCAACCACCACCCGGACCCGGGCAAGCCCGAGAACCTGCAGGACCTGATCCGCGTGGTGCAGGAGAGCGGCGCCGATATTGGCCTGGCCTTCGACGGTGATGGCGACCGCCTCGGCGTGATCACCCCCTCCGGCCGCCTGATCTACCCCGACCACCTGATGATGGCCTTCGCCGAGGACATGCTGGAGCACAACCCGGGCGCCAAGGTGATCTTCGACGTCAAGTGCACCGGCAACCTGGCCCGGGTGATCGATGAGGCCGGCGGCGAGCCCGAGATGTGGCGCACCGGCCACTCGCTTATCAAGGCGCGCATGAAGGAGACCGGAGCCCTGCTGGCCGGCGAGATGAGCGGGCATATCTTCTTCAAGGAGCGCTGGTACGGCTTCGACGATGGCCTCTACGGCGCCGCCCGCCTGCTGGAGATTCTCTCCCGCCAGGAGATGGATGCCGACGCCTTCTTCGACCGTTACCCCCAGGACAAGGGCACCCCGGAGATCAACATCACCGTCACCGACGAGACCAAGTTCGACCTGGTGGCACGCCTGGCCCGCGAGGGCGACTTCGGCGAGGAGGGGGTCAAGACCACCCTCGACGGCATCCGCGTCGACTACCCCGACGGCTGGGGCCTGTGCCGCGCCTCCAACACCACCCCGGTGCTGGTACTGCGCTTCGAGGGCAAGGACGATGCCGCCCTGGCGCGTATCCAGGCGCGCTTCGCCGACGCCCTGACAGCAGTGGCACCCGAACTGGAAGTGGCGCTGTAGGCGCACGCTACCCTATGGCTAACCCGCCGCATCGGCGGCGGGTCTCGAGCATGACAAGGGAACCCGAAATGACCGAACAGACCCGCGACCCGCGCCTGGTGGTGGAGGTACTCTCCGAGGCGCTGCCCTATATCCAGCGCTTCTCCGGCAAGACCGTGGTGGTGAAGTACGGCGGCAACGCCATGACCGAGGACACCCTGATCGACTCCTTCGCCCGCGACATGGTGCTGATGAAGGAGGTCGGCATCAATCCGGTGGTGGTCCACGGGGGCGGTCCGCAGATCGGCGAGCTGCTCAAGAAGCTCAACATCGAGTCACGCTTCGTCAATGGCATGCGGGTCACCGATGCCGAGACCATGGACGTGGTGGAGATGGTGCTGGGCGGCCTGGTCAACAAGGGCATCGTCAACCTGATCAACCAGTGCGGCGGCAAGGCGATCGGCCTCACCGGCAAGGACGGCGCCCAGATCCGTGCCCGCCAGCTCAAGGTGGAGCACCAGAGCCCGGAGATGACCGTCCCCGAGATCATCGACATCGGCCATGTCGGCGAGGTGGAGCATATCTCCACCGACCTGATCGAGATGCTCGCCGAGCGCGACTTCATCCCGGTGATCGCCCCCATCGGGGTAGACGCCGAGGGCCACAGCTACAACATCAACGCCGACCTGGTGGCCGGCAAGGTGGCCGAGGCGCTCGGTGCCGAGAAGCTGATGCTGCTGACCAACGTGGCCGGCCTGATGGATGGCTCCGGCGAGGTGGTGACCGGCCTGACCACCGCCCAGGTGGATGCGCTGATTAGTGACGGCACCATCCACGGCGGCATGCTGCCCAAGATCCGTTGCGCCCTGGAGGCGGTGAAGGGTGGCGTCGCGAGCGCCCATATCATCGACGGCCGGGTGCCCCACGCCACCCTGCTGGAGATCTTCACCAACGCCGGGGTCGGCACCCTGATCACCGACGAAAGCTGACCACACCATGACGCAGGCAACTCCCACCCCTAGTCGCCGCGAGCAGATCCTGCAGGCACTGGCCTTGATGCTGGAAGAGGACAGCGGCAAACGCATCACCGTGGCCGCCCTGGCAAAGCAGGTCGGCGTCACCGAGGCCGCGCTCTATCGCCACTTCCCCAGCAAGGCACGCATGTTCGAGAGCCTCATCGAGTTCATCGAGGAGACCCTGTTCGCCCGTATCGGGCGCATCCTGGAAGAGGAGCACGAGGCACTGCCGCGCTGCGCGGCGCTGCTGACCCTGCTGCTGGGCTTCGCCGAGAAGAACCCCGGTCTCTCACGGCTGCTCGACGGCGGCGTGCTCACCGGCGAGACGGCGCGCCTGCGAACCCGCATCCACCAGCTGTTCGAGCGGCTCGAGACCCAGCTCAGGCAGGTCCTGCGCGAGGCCGAGCTGCGCGAGGGGCGCCGCCCCAGCCTGCCCGCCTCCGCTGCCGCCAACCTGCTGCTGGCCACCGCCGAAGGGCGCATCAGCCAGTACGTGAGGAGCGACTTCCGCCGCCGCCCCACCGAGCACTGGGAGGACCAGTGGGGGCTGCTCTCCGCGCAGCTGCTCCGGGAGAGCCCGCAGCCGGCCTGACAGGCGCTAGGAGCAAGGAGCAAGGAGCAAGGAGCAAGGAGCAAGGAGCAAGGAGCAAGTCAGGCTGGCCTGAACCAGAAGGAGCAAGCCAAGGGGTTCCCTTGCAGCTTGCTCCCTCGATACTTCATGGCGGGCTCAGCCGCCCACACCAGGCGCCCTGCCGTGGGTCATGCCACCAGGGCGTCGCCGATCTGCTGCTTGATCTTTTTCATGGCGTTCTTCTCGAGCTGGCGGATACGCTCGGCGGAGACACCGTAGACATCGGCCAGGTCGTGCAGGGTCGCCTTGGGCTCGCTGAGCCAGCGACGCTGCAGGATATCCCGGGAGCGCTCGTCCAAGGCCTCCATGGCCTGCTGCAGGCGGCGCGTGGAGTCGTCCTCCCAGTCGCTCGCCTCGAGCTGGGTCGCCGGATCGGCGGAGGCGTCGTCCAGATAGTGCACCGGCGCCTGCCAGCTGCTCTCGTCATCCTCGCCGGGAGCCGCATCGAAGCCGGCATCGTGGGAGGAGAGCCGACCTTCCATCTCGCGCACCACCTCGGGCTTGACGTCGAGGTCCTTGGCGATCGCCTCGACCTCGTCGCTGTTGAGCCAGGCCAGGCGCTTCTTGGCGCTGCGCAGGTTGAAGAACAGCTTGCGCTGGGCCTTGGTGGTGGCGATCTTCACGATACGCCAGTTGCGCAGCACGAACTCGTGGATCTCGGCCTTGATCCAGTGCACGGCAAAGGAGACCAGTCGCACGCCCTGATTGGGATCGAAACGCTTGACCGCCTTCATCAGGCCGACGTTGCCCTCCTGGATCAGGTCCGCCTGGGGCAGGCCATAGCCGGAGTAGCTGCGGGCAATATGCACGACGAAGCGCAGGTGCGACAGCACCAGGCGGCGTGCCGCCTCCAGATCGCCCTCATCATGCAGTCGGAAGGCCAGCTCACGCTCCTCGTCGGAGGTAAGCATGGGAATGCCATTCACCGCCCGGATATACCCGTTGAGGTCGTGCCCCGGGGAGAGTTGGCCCACCGGAAGAAGACTGTTGCTCATGTGCAGGATGTCTCCTCAATCAGCCCATGTGTGTCTTGGCGTGCGGCTCTTCAGACGCCAGGAACATCGAAAAGTTCCGCGAGGTCCCTATGGTCTCGGAGCCATCGACGCGCTGGTCTTGCCTCAGCGCGGCTTCACCTCGGCGAGGTGGCGACTGACCGCGATCCAGGCACCCAGCCAGCCCAATAGTATACTACAGCCGACCAGGGTGGCGGAACCGCCCACCCCCAGCCGGGGCAGGCTGAAACTGGCGCCGTAGCTGGCCGCAAGCGCCGAGACCGGTGCCGCCAGCCACTCCCCACCCAGGGTCAGCAGCGCCCAGGCCAGCAGGCCGCCGCCCAGGCCATACCAGGCTCCGCTGTAGAGGAAGGGGCGGCGCACGAAGCCATGCGTGGCGCCGATCAGGGTGATCACCTCGATCTCCTTGCGGCGACTCTCCACCGCCAGGCGGATGGTATTGCCCACCACCAGCAGCACTCCCCCACCGAACAGCACCGCCAGCGCCAGCGCCACGCGCTGCCCCAGTTCGGCCAGGCTGCGCAGGCGTTCGATCCAGGCCATGTCCAGGCGCACCTCCTCCACTCCGGACAGCGCCCCCAGCGTCTCGGCCAGCTCCCTCACTGCATCCGGTGCCGGCACTTCGGGGGTCACCACCACGCTGGCCGGCAGCGGGTTGTCATCGAGGCGCGCCAGGGCGTCCGTGAGCCCCAGCGCCTGCTGAAACTCCGCCATGCCCTCGGCGGCGGTGATCAGCCGGGTGCGGGCCACGCCGGGCTGGGCCCCCAGGGCCTCCTCGATGCGTCCCGCCTCGCCATCATCGACCCCCGGGGCGAGGTAGGCAGTGAGGGTCGCGCTCTCGGTGAGCTCGGCGTCGAGCAGCCGTGCACTGTCCAGGGTCAGCCACAGCGCCGCCGGCAGCACCAGGGCGATGGCGATGGCGAGCATGGTCACCAGGCTGCCGATGGGCGTCCGCAGCAGCCGCCGGGCACTGTCCAGGGCCATGGCCCGATGGTGGCGCAGCCAGCCGCGGAAGCGGCTCGATGAACGCGTGCGGTGAGTGCGAGCGCCGCGAGGGGGCGGAGCGGGAGAACGGCTCATGCGGCCTCCTGGTCACCCACCAGGCGGCCCTCGCGCAGGCGCAGGGTGCGATGGTGGAGTCGGGCGATCAGCGCCAGGTCGTGGCTGGCGATCATCACCGTGGTGCCGATGCGGTTGAAGTCCTCGAACAGCGCCATGATATCGGCGGAGAGCTGAGGGTCGAGGTTGCCGGTGGGCTCGTCGGCCAGCAGCAGGGCCGGCTTGTTGACCACCGCCCGGGCGATCCCGACGCGCTGCTGCTCGCCGCCGGAAAGCTCGATGGGCAACGCCTTCTCGCGGTGCAGCAACCCCACCTTGTCGAGTGCCGCTCGCACCCGGCGCGCCGCCTCGCGGGGCTCGACGCCCTGGATCGCCAGGGGCAGCGCCACATTGTGGAAGATCGAGCGGTCGTAGAGCAGCTGGTGATCCTGGAAGACCACGCCGATCTGGCGACGATAGAAGGGCACCTGGCTGGGGTGAAGCCGGTCGATATCGTGGCCGGCGACCAGGATTCGCCCCCGGGAGGGGCGCTCCAGGCGCATGATCAGACGCAGCAGTGAGCTCTTGCCGGCTCCGGAGTGGCCGGTCAGGAACAGCATCTCGCCACGCCGCACACGGAAATCGAGGTTGGCGAGGGCATCGAAGCGCCCGCCATAGCGCTTGCCGACGTGCTCGAAGACGATCATCCTTGGGCGTCGTCCCTCTCGCGGTCGAACAGGGCATCGACGAACTCGCCGGCCACGAAGGGCCGCAGGTCGTCCAGGGACTCACCGACCCCGATGAAGCGGATCGGAATACCCAGCTGCTTGGCCAGGGCGAAGATGATGCCGCCCTTGGCGGTGCCGTCGAGCTTGGTCAGCGTGACCCCGGTGATCGGCACCGCCTCGTGGAAGGTGCTGGCCTGGGAGAGGGCGTTCTGACCGGTGCCGGCGTCGAGCACCAGCATCACCTCGTGGGGTGCTGCGGCGTCGAGCTTGCCCATCACCCGATGGACCTTCTTGAGCTCCTCCATCAGGTGCGCCTTGTTGTGCAGGCGCCCGGCGGTATCGGCGATCAGCACATCGACACCGCGGGCCTTGGCGGCCGCCACGGCGTCATAGACCACCGAGGCGCTGTCGGCGCCGGTGTGCTGGGCGATCACCGGTACCTTGTTGCGCTCACCCCACACCTTGAGCTGCTCCACCGCGGCGGCTCGGAAGGTGTCGCCGGCGGCCAGCATCACGCTGCGCCCCTCGCGCTGGAAGCGCTGGGTCAGCTTGCCGATGGTGGTGGTCTTGCCCACGCCGTTGACGCCGACCACCAGGATGACGAAGGGCCCCTCCCCCTTGGGCGGCAGCACCAGGGGATGGCTCACCGGCTCGAGCATGATGGCCAGCTCCTCCTGCAGGGCGCGGTAGAGCGCCTCGCTATCCTTGAGCTCCTTGCGCGAGACCCGCTCGGTCAGACGATCGATGATCTCGGTGGTGGCCTCGATGCCCACGTCCGCCATCAGCAGCTGGGTCTCGAGGTCCTCCATCAGGTCGTCATCGATCTGCTTCCTGCCCAGGAACAGGTCCGCCAGGCCATCGGTCAGGTTGGCGCGAGTCTTGCCGAGGCCCGAGCGGATACGCGCGAACCAGCCCTTCTTCTCACCGGTGACCGGCTTGTCCTGCAACGCGGCGCGGGGCGTCTCGGGCTCGGGCTCGGGCTCGGGCTCGGGCTCGGGCTCGGGCTCGGGCTCGGGCTCGGGCTCGACAGCAGCCTGCTGCTCGGGGACATCGGGGGCAACGCCTGCTGCCTGGTCGCCCCCTGCATCAGGTGCCACTTCGACCTCGGGCTCCGGCTGACGCGCCGCAGCGCTGTCCTCCGCGACGCTCTTGTCGAGGGGCTCCTCGGCCGTCTCGGCGTGCGGTGGCTCGGCCCGGCCCTCGGGCTCACCGTCACGCTCCCCCTCGGCGGAGCCTTCACCCTCATCGGCAGGCGGGGCGGTCTCGTCCTGGAGGTCATGCTCCTCCCGGGTCGCCTCTTGCTCCTGCTTCTTCTTGCGCTTGAAAAAACCGAACATGGACAGAATCAGCCTCGCGGATGAACGAATCGCCACATCCTACCACTGCCCACCATGACTGTGGACAAGCCGCCCGCTACAATCCTCGCCATGACTCGACGCCACCCACGCTCACGCCGTTCAGGCAAGCCCGCCACCGCCCGCCAGCACGGCGGCAAGGACACCGGCCACCGGAGCGCCGGCCGCCTGCGCATCATCGGCGGCGACTACCGCCGCCGACTGCTGCCGGTACTCGACAGCCCCGGGCTGCGGCCCACGCCCGACCGGGTCCGCGAGACCCTGTTCAACTGGCTGGCAGCGACCCTGCCCGGCGCCCGGGTTCTGGACCTCTTCGCCGGCACCGGCTCCCTCGGCCTGGAAGCCCTCTCGCGGGGCGCCCGGGAAGCCACCTTCGTGGAGCGCGATGCCCGGGTCGCCGACCAGCTCACCGCGAACCTCGCCACCCTGGGGGCAGCGCCGCGCGGGCGGGTCGTCAACGACGATGCTGCCACCTTCCTGGCCGGCACGCCCTGCCCCGCCAGCCTTGTCTTCCTCGACCCGCCTTTCCGCCAGGGCCTGGCCGAGCCCTGCTGCGCCGCCCTGGAGGCGGGCTGGCTGGCAGACGACGCCTTCATCTACCTGGAGACCGAGGCCGGGCTCGACCCGCAGGTCCCCGCCGGTTGGCAGCTGCACCGCGAGGTGCAGGCCGGCGACAGCCACGGCCGGCTCTACCGCCGCCACGCCGGAGTGATGTCGCCGCCCGACGACGCTTGCTGAGCCAGTAGCTCGGCGTTACGCTGCTGGCCTGGACCGCCCGCCACGGGCCCCGGCTCGGCCGCAAGGACCACCCGGAACGACACCTCAGGAGAACAGGATGAGCATCGAACTCTTCAACCGGCTCGAACAGAAGGTCACCAGTGCCGTGGAGGCTCTGGAGCTGCTGAAGATGGAAGCCGAAGAGCTGCGCGAGGAAAACAGCCGCCTGAAGCAGGAGCGCGAGGAGTGGGAGCGCCGCCTGACCGCCGTGCTGGGCAAGCTGGACGAGCTGGATGGCGACAGCCAGGGCTGAACCGCCGAGCGGACTCACCCCAGCGCCAGCGACATCAGCAGCGCATCTTCCCTGACCGCCCCGGCCTGCCGGGGCGGTGGCGTGTCCGGGGCATGCAACGAGGGCGAGGCACGAGCCGGCAGTGGCGGATAGTAGCCGCGACGAATGCCATCCTCGCGAAAGCCCGCCGCACGATAGAGCGCTATGGCCGGAGCATTGCCCGCCCGCACCTCCAGCAGCAGCCGCTCGCTGCCCCAGTCACGGGCCTGGTCGGTCACCACGGTGAGCAGCTGCCGGGCGAGCCCCTGGCCGCGCCGCGTCTTGTCCACCAGGATCGCCTGCAGCTCCGCCTCGAAGGGCAGTCGGGCCACGGCGGCATAGCCCAGCAGTTCATCACCCATCGGGGCATCGCCGGCCAGCAGACCGTAGACAGCCGTGGCGGGGTCGGCCAGGGCTGTCTTCAACTCCGCCTCGGAGCCGCCCATAGGCCAGCCGTGAGCCGCCTCCAGCGCCGCCACCGCCGGGAGGGCGGCCTGTGTCAGGCGCACCAGTATCGGCTTCTTCCCGCGCTTGCTAGCGTTCATCGGGCACTTCCCCTGCCGGGTCTCGCCACGCCTCGCCCAGCTCCAGCAGCTGCGGCAGCAGCGCGCGCTTGGCATCGGCACTGGCGGAGAGCTCGCTCAGTGACGGCGCCTGCCAGGCTGGCAGGTCGAACAGCGGGCAGTGCCCCGCCTCGAGCGACAGCACTCGGTCCAGGGTGTCATCCTGGCCGAACATCAGCAGCCGCTGTGGCGCCCAGCCGCGCCGGCTGGCCCCCGCGATGAAGGCCTTCAGGCCCTCGCGGGCTTCCTCCAGTGGCTCATACACCGGCAGCCCCTCCTGCAGCGGCCAGCGAAAGTCCTGGAAGACTGGTAGCGGCGACTCGATACCCGCGGCCCGCAACAGGTTGGCGAGCAGCATCAGCTGGGGACGCCCCGGGGCCTGCTCGCCCGGCAGCACCAGCAGCCAGCGCCCCTCCAGACAGGCGACCTGGAAGGCGAAGCGCAGCGCCTCTCCCGGCGCCTGCGCGGCAAGTTCTGCCGTCTCCTCGGCCCCGCCGTCGGGTTCTGGCGAAGGCGGGATATCCCCCAGCAGGGCCGCGCGCGCCTTGCCGGGTCGCGGAGCGCGCGCCGCCCGCTCCTGGGCCGGAGCCTCCGGCCGGGGGGCGGCAGGCTGCTCCCGCGCCTCCTCGAGCAGCGCATGCAGGCGCTCGCCGTGATCGGCCTCGGCTGCCGCCTCGGGCAGCTCCCAGTCGCAGGCCGGGGTCGGCCGGGCGTTGGGCAGCACATAGCGCGCCGCCCACCCGGTCAGCCCCATCGCCTCCAGGTACTGGAGGCGCTGCGGTTCGCTGGTCACCGCCCGCCGCCCTGGCAGTCGGGGGAGTCGGGACGCGTCTGGCCGCTGGCCTCCCACTCCTGCGGCGTGTAGAGGTGCAGGGCCAGGGCATGCACCGGGCCAGCCAGCTCGTCGGCCAGCAGGGAGTAGAGCTGCTGGTGACGCTTGACCGGCATCAGCCCCGCGAAGCGCTCGCTGACCAGGGTGACCTTGAAGTGGGTCTCGGAGTTGGGCGGCACGGCGTGCCGATGGCTCTCGTTCTCCACCTGCAGAAAGGCGGGCTCGAGGGCCTTGAGCTTCTCTTCGATGCTTGACTGGATGCTCATGGCGGCTTCCCGAAGTGGTGAAGTGAAGGCCCCATTGTACTCGCTATCGGCGGCGCGAACGATGCGCCTGGGTCGCGCGCGCTCGTCGCTACTCGCCCCGGGCGGCGGCAAGCGGGACCCGCAGCAGGCTGAAAAGCAAGGCGACCAGGGTGGTCAGCGCACCCAGCCACAGCGTCGCCTGCACCGCCACGCCGGCGGCTAGGAAGGCACCCACCAGGGCCACCCCCAGCGACTGCCCCACGGTGCGCGAGGTGCTCATGGCCCCGGAGGCATTGGCACTGCGCGCGGCGGGCACGCTGCCGATGAGTTCGCGGTTGTTGGGCGGCTGGAAGAGTCCGAAGCCCAGCCCGCACAGCGCCATGCGCCACAACACCTCGACCACTCCGGCCTCGGCATCTAGCCGGGCCAGCGCGGCGAGGCCGACCATCAGCAGGGTCAGGCCCAGCGAGGCCAGCAGAGTCGGATTCACCCGGTCAGCCAGCCGGCCAGCCAGCGGCCCCACCAGCATGATCGCCATCGGCCAGGGAGTGAACAGCCAGGCGGTCTCCAAGGGCGAGAAGCCCATCTGCTGCTGGAACAGGAAGGAGAGTGCCACGAAGGCGAGCCCCTGGCCCACGAAGGCGCTGCCCTGGGCGGCCAGCGCCAGGCTGAAGCGCCGCTCGGCGAAGATCGCCAGCGGCAGCAGCGGATGGGTGGCACGCCGCTGGCGACGCAGGAACAGCAGCGCCGCGACCAGGCTGCTGCCCAGCCACGCCACCAGCGCCCAGACCGGCATGCCATGCCCGAGGCCATCCATGGCGACGAAGAAGCCGCCGAGCATGGCCACCGAGAGCAGCGCCCCCTGCCAGTCGAAGCCGCCGGGGCGTGCCGACTCGCGGGGCAACGCCCGCCAGGCCAGCACCACCGCCACCGCGCCCAGCGGCAGATGCAGCGCGAACAGCCAGGGCCAGTCGGCCACCGAGAGTAGCAGCCCGCCGATGGCCGGGCCGGCGGCATAGCCGCCCGCCACCACCATGGCGGAGAGCCCCAGGGCACTGCCCAGCAGCCGCGTGGGAAAGATCTGCCGGTAGATCGAGGGGCCGATGGAAAGGGTCGCCGCCGCCCCCAGCCCCTGCAGGGCCCGGAACAGCAGCAGCGATTCGAGGCTGGTCGAGAGCGCACTGCCCAGTGCCGCCAGGGCGAAGACCGCGACGCCGGCCACGTAGAGTCGACGCCGGCTGAGTAGCTCGCTGAGGGCGGCGAATACCAGCAGGAAGGCGGCACAGCTGACCTGGAAGAGGTTGGTGACCCACACCACCCGGGAGGCGGAGACCTCGAGGCTCCTGGCGATGGAGGGCAGCGCGATATTGACCATGGTGGTGTCCACCACCGCCATCAGGGTACCCAGGATCAGCGCCAGCACGGCCAGGCGCCGTTCGGGTCCCGGCAGGCCATCGTCGCCGGGGCGCGTCTCGAAGAGTCGACTCATTCCATGTTCCGTCGGGGTCCGTCAAAAAAGAAACCGGCCGAAGCCGGTTTCTCCTGGATACTGCGAGTTGACCGTCAGTCCTGACCGGTCTCCAGCAGCAGGCTGTCGTCGATCTCAGAGATCTCCAGTGCCGCCTCGTTGTCGAGGTCGATGGCCAGATAGCTGTGCTCGAGCTGCAGGAAGCGCTGGAACAGCGACCAGTCAATGGTCTCGGGCCACTGCCGCTCGTCCTCTTCCCAGGCGCGCAGCTCGGTCTCGAGGATCTCGAGATAGCGCTCGCGCACGAAGCCCTGCAGGGCCTCCGGGGTGTCCATCTCGGGAATCAGGTAGACGGTGCTCTCGCGCTCGACGTCGGCCAGCGTCAGGTCATCGTCGCCGAGGGTGGGCTCGAGCCCGTTGATCCAGTCCACGAAGTGCTGGGTCGGGCGGACGCTCAGGGCAGAGCGATTGAGCAGTTTCATGGTGGTCTCCTCGACGTCGAAACGACAGCCATTATGGGCGCTCAGGGCGCCCCTTACCAACTATTCCACTTCCGGCCGCATGGCCGGGAACAGCAGGACATCGCGGATCGAAGCGCTGTCGGTGAGCAGCATCACCAGGCGGTCGATACCAATGCCCTCGCCGGCGGTGGGCGGCAGGCCATACTCCAGCGCGCGCACATAGTCGGCATCGTAGTACATCGCCTCGTCGTCGCCGGCCTCCTTCTCCGCCACCTGTTCGCGGAAGCGCTCGGCCTGATCCTCGGCATCGTTGAGCTCCGAGAAGCCGTTGGCGATCTCGCGGCCGCCGACGAAGAACTCGAAGCGCTCGGTGACAAAGGGATTGGCGTCCTTGCGGCGCGCCAGCGGGCTGACCTCGGTGGGGTACTCGGTGATGAAGGTGGGCTGCTGCAGGCGATGCTCCACGGTCTTCTCGAAGATCTCGATCTGGATCTTGCCCAGGCCCCAGCCATCCTTGACGTCGATATCCAGACGCTCGGCGATCTGGCGCGCCGCGGCCTCATCGGCCAGCGCATCGGCATGGATCTCGGGGTTGTACTCGAGAATTGAGTCGAACACGGTCAGGCGGCGCAGCGGCTGGCCGAAGTCGTACTCGAAGTGCTCCAGCACCTCGCCGTCGCGGTTGCGCACGGTGTTGACCACGGCGGTGGTGCCCAGCACCTCGCGAGTCAGGGTGCGCAGCATCTCCTCGGTGAGGTCCATCAGGTCATGGTAGTCCGCGTAGGCCTGATAGAACTCGATCATGGTGAACTCGGGGTTGTGACGCGTGGAGAGCCCCTCGTTGCGGAAATTGCGGTTGATCTCGAAAACCTTCTCGAAGCCGCCCACCACCAGGCGCTTGAGATAGAGCTCCGGTGCGATGCGCAGGTACATGTCCTGGTCCAGCGCATTGTGGTGGGTGACGAAGGGGCGCGCCGTGGCGCCGCCGGGAATCGCCTGCAGCATGGGGGTCTCCACCTCCATGAAGCCACGCGCCTCGAAGAAGCGGCGCATGGCGCTGATCACCCCGGCACGGGTCTCGAACACCTGACGCGAGTCGGGGTTCATGATCAGGTCCACATAACGCTGGCGGTAGCGCGCCTCCATGTCGGTGAGGCCGTGGAACTTGTCGGGCAGCGGACGCAGGCTCTTGGTGAGCAGCACCGCCTCCTCCATCATCACGTAGAGGTCGCCCTTGCCCGACTTGTGCACCGGGCCACGCCCCGCGACGATATCGCCGATATCCCAGCCCTTGATCTCCTCGAGGGTCTCGGCAGGCAGCCCCTTCTTGTCGACATAGAGCTGGATCTGGCCGCTGACGTCCTGGATGACGATGAAGGGGCCACGCTTGCGCATGATGCGCCCGGCCACGCCGGCCTGGTGGTTCAACGCCTCGAGCTCGGCCTTGTCCTTGTCGCCCAGCGCCGCGTTGAGCTCGGCGGCATGGCTGTCACGACGGAAGTGGTTGGGAAAGGCGCTCTCGCCTTGCGCGGCGGCCCGCTCGCGGCGCGCCGCCAGCTTCGCGCGACGCTCGGCGATCAGGCGGTTCTCGTCGTTCTGGGGGCTGTCCGGGGTGGGGCTCTCGTTGGCCATTTCGCTACAATCCTTGCTTTAGGCTGGCGACGATAAACTGGTCTAAATCACCATCCAGCACCTTGTCGCAGTTGCTGGTCTGCACGCCGGTGCGCAGGTCCTTGATACGCTGGTCATCCAGCACGTAGGAGCGGATCTGGCTGCCCCAGCCGATGTCCGACTTGGAGTCCTCGGCCTCCTGCTTGGCGGCGTTGCGCTTCTCCATCTCGTGCTCCCACAGCCTCGCCTTGAGCTGCTTCATGGCGAAGTCGCGGTTGGCATGCTGGCTGCGCTGGCTCTGGCAGGCCACCACGATACCGGTGGGCTCGTGGGTGATACGCACCGCTGAGTCGGTGGTGTTGACGTGCTGGCCGCCGGCACCGCTGGAGCGGTAGGTATCGACCCGCAGGTCCGAGGGATTGATCTCCACCTCGAAGCTGTCGTCGATCTCCGGAGACAGGAACACCGAGGCGAACGACGTATGGCGGCGGCCACCGGAGTCGAAGGGGCTCTTGCGCACCAGGCGATGCACGCCGGTCTCGGTGCGCAGCCAGCCGAAGGCGTGGTCACCCTGGATATGCAGGGAGGCCGACTTGATGCCCGCCACCTCGCCGGCGGAGAGCTCGGTGATCTCCGCCTTGAAGCCGTGGTGCTCGGCCCAGCGCAGGTACATGCGCAGCAGCATGTTGGCCCAGTCCTGGGCCTCGGTGCCGCCGGAGCCCGCCTGGATGTCGAGGTAGGCGTTGTTCTCGTCCATCTCGCCGGAGAACATGCGCCGGAACTCGAGCTTCTCGAGGCTCGCCCTGAAGCCCTCCAGTTCCTTCTCCACCTCGGCGACGGTGCCCTCGTCCTCCTCCATCTCGGCCAGCTCCAGCAGGTCGCGGCTATCGCCGAGGCCCTGGTCCAGTTCGTCGATGGTGGCGACGATAAGCTCCAGGGAGGCCCGCTCCTTGCCCAGCTTCTGGGCATAGTCCGGATCATTCCAGACGTTGGGATCCTCGAGCTCGCGGGTGACTTCCTCTAGCCGATCCTTCTTCTCGGCATAGTCAAAGATACCCCCTCAGGACATCTGTCCGCTCAGACAGGTCCTTGATGAGGTTGTGAATCGGGTTGGTTTCCAGCATGGGGCGTCTCGCCTGAATCTGCGGTGGACGTACGGCCGCCGCGGCACCGGCGAGAGGCCGGCGCCGCGGCGGCACGGAAAAGACATCCATTGTAGCGAAAGCCGCGCCGAGTCGCATCCACTCGCCGCGCCCTCCCGGCCCCTAGCGCAGGGAACCCGGCCGCAGCCGGGTTCCCTGGATACGCCGTGCTGGCTGCCGCTCAGAAGCGGTAGGTCAGCTGAGCGCCGAAGCCATGGGCCTCGTTCTTGTAGTCGGCGGAGTAGGTGGCACCACCAACAGGGACACCACCGGTTGCGGGGCTGGCCAAGTGGTCAGCACGGGTCTGTTCTACGCGAGTAGTTCGCTCGGTAAGGTAGGAGTAAGCAAGGTCCACCGTCAGATTCTCGGTCGGACTCCAGCCGGCGCCCAGAGAAAAGATACGACGATCATCGGAGGGAATACGCACACTACGATCCTGATCATTGCTCGGAGTTTCATCCAACGTCAGGCCTGCCCGCAGCACCCACGTTGGGTTCAGCTGATACTCCCCCCCCACCGCAAAGGCCCAGGCGTTGCGGTAATTCTGTTCCTCGTTGGTGATTTCCGGCCGCGCGTCACCAGTGACACGAATCTCTTGGAACTTGCTCCAGCGCGACCAGGAGGCGCCAAACATCAGCTTGAGGCGATCTGTCATTTGCTGAGTGATGGAGAAGTTGACCGTTTCCGGGGTAGTCAGATCGAGATAGGCATTATCAGACTGAACGATATTCCCCATCGGATCGACTGCCTTGAAGTCTCCCTCGAGCTCATACTCGACTTCGGAACGATAGGTCAGCCCCAGAGTGGTCTCCGGCACCGGCTTATAGATGACGCCAAGGTTATATCCCCAGGCCTCGTCGTCGCCATCGACACGAGCATCTACATCGCCCGCGGGATCATAGCTTTGAACACTAGGGATCTGGCGACGCAGCTCGCCTTCCACTTGGTTGTAGGTGATGCCGGCACCGACCGACCACTGGTCGTTAAAGCGATAGGAGACCGTCGGTTGCGCGCTGACTACTGTCACTTCGGTGTAGTTACCGAAATAGCGACCCTGAAAGTCATCTTCATAATCGGTCTTGGAGCCAAAGGGAGCATAGACACCGAAACCAAAGGCCAGCTTTTCATTGACCGGGTGCGCATAGAAGGCGAAGGGAATCGCCTTGTTACCCACCATATCGCCCTCATTGCCCCCGGGAATCTCACCTACCGGTACTTGAACGCCATTTGGCATTCCACCCCCAGCCACTCCGGAGTCGACATTACGCGTGGCATTAACGTTGTTGATATCGTTATTGACGACCAGATAGGTGGCGCCAGCCGAGAGCTGGGCGCGATCGAGAAACGACATACCCGCCGGGTTACCGAAGACGATGGTGGCGTCGTTGACATTGGAGCTGCGCCCCGCGTGGCCGTAGCCCTGGCCACTGACGCTCTGCTCGTTAAGCTGGAACCCGCCGGCCTGGGCCTGGCTGGCGAAGGCGGCAGCCGCCACGGCGGCGGCGAGGGTCAGGCGGTTGAACTTGTTCTTCATGGATCCATCCCTTGCGGTGCTGTTATGACGTTGGCGCCGGCGTAGCCTCTCGCGGAGGCTGGCGCGTGCCCCTCCCTTTTCTCGTATGCCAACGAGCGTTTCAACCCCAAACGAGCGTTTTAATGCTGAAAACGCTAATACTTTGGTCGCACGGTCGTTTGAAGCCATGAACTTTCATGGAGTTACCTCTCGCCTACCCCGTAACGAATCGGCACATTCCGGCAGTCCGTGAATGTCTTGACCTTTGGGTAACACAAGGGTTTTACACTACAGGCATGCCAATCCCGAGAGGCGATCCCATGAAGGTCAGTGAACTGGCAAGGGGTGCCGGCGTCACCGCCGAGACCGTACGCCACTATGTGCGGGAGGGTCTTCTGCACCCCGAGCGCCATCCCGACAACGGCTACCAGCTGTTCACCCAGGACGACCTGGAGCGGCTGCGCTTCATCCAGCGCGCCCGCACCCTGGGCTTCGGCGTCGCCGAGATCCGCGAGATTCTCGACCACGCCGACCACGGCGACTCGCCCTGCCCCATGGTTCGCGACCTGCTGGCCAGCCGGCTGCCGCAGATCCGCGAGCGGATCTCCGAGCTGCAGGCCCTGGCCGAGCGCATGGAGCGGGCGCTGGACGCCTGGGCCGAGATGCCTGACGGCACCCCGGACGGCCACAGCCTGTGCCGCCTGATCGAGAGCTTCCCCGAGCCGCTCCACTCCGACGCCACCCCCTCTTCACACAGGCCCAACAAGGAGACGCCATGAACGCCACCCTCGAACGCCGCGTTCCCGGCATGAACTGCCAGGGTTGCGTGAAGCACATGCGCGAGGCGATCCAGGCCGAGGACCCGCAGGCCGAGGTCATGGGTGCTCCGGACGACAAGCGTCTCACCGTCACCTCCACCCTCGACGACGCGCGGCTCGACCGCACGCTGCAGGACGCCGGCTACCCGCCGGCGGATCGTCCGTTGCGTCGCGAGCGCCAGGTGCCCGGCATGAGCTGTCAGGGCTGCGTGAGACGCATGCGCGAGGCGATCCAGGCCGAGGATGCCGACGCCGAGGTGGTTGGCGAGCCGGCGGAGAAACGCCTCACCGTGACCACCCGGCTGGATGACGAGACGCTGGACCGCCTGCTGGACGAGGCCGGCTATCCGCCGGGAGAGGAGCAGCAGGCCGCCATGGATGACGAACGGGAGGAAGCCGTTCCCGCCACCGAGGCCCCGAGCGAGGCACCCCGGGAATCGCCCACCGGCGAGCGCGCCACCACCCGGCGCCTCTCCATCGGCGGCATGACCTGCGCCAGCTGCGTGAAGAGCGTCCAGCAGGCGCTGGAGCGCACCCCGGGGGTGGTCTCCGCCACGGTCAACTTCGGCACCCACACCGCCCAGGTGCAGGGCAGCGCCGACGAGGAGGCCCTGATCGAGGCCGTGGAGGCGGTGGGCTATGGCGCCGAGCCGATCCACGACCTGCGCCAGGCCGAGGCGGCCCGCGCCGATCGCGATGCGCGGGAGTATCGTCGCCGCCTCAAGGGCAGCTTCTGGTCGCTGGCCCTGGCCATCCCGCTGATGGTCGGCATGTTCGTCTACCACCCCCATCCGGAAGGCGCGGGCCGGCTCTTCTGGCTGGTGGTCGGGGCGCTGACTCTCGCCGTGATGGCCTTCCCCGGGCGGCACTTCTTCGTCAATGCCTGGAAGAACTTCCGGCATCACCAGGCCAACATGGACACCCTGATCGCCATGGGCACCGGCACCGCTTGGGCTTACTCCATGGCGGTGGTGGCCTTCGCCCCCTGGCTGCCCGAGATGGCCCGCGGCATCTACTTCGAGGCCTCGGCCATGATCATCGGCCTGGTGCTGCTGGGTAACGCCCTGGAGCTGCGCGCCCGGGGCCGCACCAGCGACGCCCTGAAGCGCCTGCTCGACCTGCAGAGCCGCACGGCCCGGGTGATCCGCGACGGCGAGGAGCGCGAGGTCGAGATCGACGAGGTGCGCGAGGGCGACCATATCCGCGTGCGCCCCGGCGAGCGCCTGCCGGTGGACGGCGAGGTAACCGAGGGGCAGAGCCATATCGACGAATCGATGCTTACCGGCGAACCCCTGCCGGTGACCAAGGGCGAGGGTGACGAGGTCAGCGCGGGGACCGTCAACGGCAAGGGCTCGCTGGTCTACCGTGCCACCCGGGTCGGCGCCGAAACCCGTCTGGGCCGCATCACCGAGCAGGTGGCCAGCGCCCAGAACTCGCGGCCGCCCATCGGCCAGCTAGCCGACAAGGTCTCGAGCATCTTCGTGCCCTCGGTGATGATCATCGCCGTGCTCACCGCGCTGGTCTGGTACAACCTCGGCCCCGAGCCGCGGGTGCTGCACATGCTGGTGACCGCCACCACGGTACTGATCATCGCCTGCCCCTGCGCGCTGGGCCTGGCCACACCGATCTCCACCATGATCGGGGTGGGCAAGGCCGCCGAGCATGGCGTGCTGGTGAGAAGCGGCGACGCCCTGCAGACCGCCAGCAAGCTCACCACCCTGGTGGTGGACAAGACCGGCACCCTGACCGAAGGCAAGCCGCGGGTCACCGAAGCGGAGGTTCTGGACGGCGACGAGCAGGAGCGACTCGGCCTGGTGGCGGCCCTGGAGCGTGGCTCCGAACACCCGCTGGCTGCGGCTCTGATGGCTCACGCCGAGGAGGCCGACGCCGAGCCCGCCGATATCCGGAATTTCGACAGCGTCACCGGCGGTGGCGTGAAGGCCGAGACCGCCGACGGCCGCGCGCTGTTGCTGGGCAACGCCCGCCTGCTGGAGGAGGCCGGCGTCGACCTGGCCAGCGGCAGGGAGAAGGCCCGCGAACTGGAGGAGAAGGCGCGCACCGTGGTCTACCTGGCCGTGGATGGCGCACTTTCCGCGCTGTTCGGCATCAGCGACCCGCTGCGCCACGACACCGTGGCGGCGGTGAAGCGCCTGCAGGCCGACGGCCTCAAGGTGGTGATGCTGACCGGCGACAACGAGCACACCGCCTCCGCCATCGCCCGGGAGGTGGGCATCGACGACTTCCGCGCCGGTCTGCTGCCCGAGGACAAGCACGCCGAGATCGAGCGCCTGCAGGGCGAGGGTGAGGTGGTCGGCATGGTCGGCGACGGCATCAACGACGCTCCGGCACTGGCCCGGGCCGACGTCGGCTTCGCCATCGGCCAGGGCACCGACGTGGCCATCGAGAGTGCCGGCATCACCCTGGTGCGCGGCTCGCTGCACGGCGTCGCCGCGGCCATCGAGATCAGCCGCGCCACACTGACCAACATCAAGCAGAACCTGGTGGGCGCCTTCGGCTACAACACCCTGGGCATTCCCATCGCCGCGGGGGTGCTCTTCCCCATCACCGGCACCCTGCTGTCGCCGATGATCGCCGGGGCGGCGATGTCGCTCTCCTCGATCACCGTGGTCAGCAACGCCAACCGCCTGCGCCTGTTCCGCCCCTCCGGCGAGGCCGGGGGCAGCGAAGAGGGCGACAACCAGCACAAGGAGGCCAAGCGATGAGCTGGATCATCAATCTGGCAGGACTCGCCCTGATCGGCCTGATCGCCTGGTGGTTCTGGGGCAAGCGCTGAGCCGGGTACCGGCTCAGCTCACCCCCATGTAGCGCCCGGGCTTGTGGTTCAGCGCGATGATCAGGTTGAGGGCCACCGCACCGAGCACCGAGAGCCCCACCCGGTCGACCGGCAGCAGCGCCAGGCCGACCAGCATGATGGCGCCGTCGATGGCCAGCTGCACATAGCCGGCGCGCAGTCCGAAGCGGTCCTGCAGGTAGAGCACCAGGATATTCACCCCGCCGAGGCTGGCGCGGTGACGAAACAGGATCAGCATGCCGATGCCGATCAGGCAGCCGCCCATCAGCGCGCCGTAGAGCGGCGCCACGGCGGCGATGTTGATCCAGCGAACGGTGAGCTCCGAGAACAGCGACACCAGGCCGATGGCGGCGAAGGTACGCAGCGTGAACGACCACCCCATGCGCTTGATGGCCAGCCAGTAGAACGGCAGGTTGATCAGGAAGAACCAGGCGCCGAAGGGCCAGCCGCTGGCGTACTGCAGCAGGAAGGCCATGCCGGCTGTGCTGCCGGTGAGCAGCGTGGCCTGGGTGTAGAGGGTCACGCCCAGCGCCACGAACAGCGTGCCGACCAGCATCGCCATGGCGTCCTCCCGGAGGGAGTGGGGGTCCTTGGGCAGCTCCTGCGGGTCCATGCCTGACTCCTTATATGACTTCGGCGTGCTCGACCATCAGCTGCAGGTTCTCCCTGCCCCGCCAGCGGTTGCGGTTGAGCTTGTAGGCGCAGCGCAGCCGGTCACCCACCCCGAAGGCGGGCACCTCGCCCGGCGTCAGCGCCCGGAACCAGATCGCCCGGTGGATCACCGCGCCCAGCGAGAGCTCCAGCATCAGGTGGTTGCCATCGGCGCCCACCGGACGCAGCCGCTCGACGATGAACTCGCCCTGAAACAGCGGTGGATCGAACTCGCGCCCATAGGGACCCAGCGCCTGCAGCTCCTCGAGCGTCGCCAGGCTGAGCTGCTCGGGGGCCAAGTCGCCGTCGGTAAGGATCCGCGGGTAGAGCTCGGCCTCTCCCAGCTGCTCGGCCACCGCCTGCAGGAAGGCGGCCTTGAAGGCATCGAGATGCTCGACGGGCACGCCTACCCCGGCCGCCCCGCGGTGGCCGCCGAAGCGCGGCAGCGCCTCCGGCGCCAGGGCGAAGGTGCGCTGCAGGGCGTCACGCAGGTGGAGCGCCTCGATGGAACGCCCGGAGCCGGTGAGCATGCCCGGTGCCGCGGCGGGGGTCAGCACCAGCGCCGGCCGCCCGTAGGCCTGCACCAGCCGTGAGGCAACGATGCCCTGCACGCCGGCGTGGCCGCTCTCGAGATAGACCACGATGGCCGGCTCGTCGGCGGTCAACGCCGGCAGTGCCAGTGCCCGCGCCTCCTCGGCCATGTCGGCCTCGATCGCCTTGCGCGACTGGTTGTCCTGATCCAGCGTCTCCAGATGCCGCACCGCGGTGGCGTCATCGGCTGCCAGCATGAAGTGCAGCGCCGCATAGGGGTCATCGAGCCGTGAGCGGGCGTTGATGCGCGGCCCCATCTGGAAGCCCAGGGTCTCGGCATCGAAGGGCACGCTGTCGGCACCCAGGCGCTGGGCCATGGCCCGCCAGCAGGCTGCCTCCATGCGGTTGATCAGGGTCAGGCCGTGGGTCACCACCGCCCGGTTGGCGGGGCTGCCACCCAGCGAGACGCAGTCCGCCACCGTGCCCAGTGCCACGTAGGAGAGCCAGGGCGAGAGCTTGGGTGTCTCCCGACCCAGCACGCCCCACTGGATCAGCACCGAGCGGGTCAGCGACATCGTAAGCCAGGCCACCATACAGCCGGCGATGGTCGGGTCGGGGTAGTCGCAGTCATCGCGGGTGGGATTGACCACCGCATGGGCGGATGGCGGCGGCCCCTCCACCGGCAGGGCGTGGTGGTCGCTGACCACCACCTCGATGCCCTCCGCGACCAGCCGCGCGATACGCGGCTCGTCGGAGCTGCCGCAGTCGGCGGTGATCACCAGGCTGGGCCGTGGCTTGAGGGCCAGGGTGCGCTCCACCAGCGGCAGGCTGATGCCGTAGCCGTCGTGGATGCGGTGGCCGATCAGGCTGTGCAGCTTCGCCTCGGGCACGCCGAACAGCTCGTGCAGGGTGCGCCGGATGACCACATGGGAAGTGATACCGTCGACGTCATAGTCGGTGAGGATGCCGATATGCTCGCCATCGACCACCGCCTGGGCGATGCGCTCGGCGGCGCGACGCCCGTCGGCGAGCCTCTCGGGGTGGGCCAGATGACGCAGGCTGGGCGAGACCAGCGGGGCGAGCTCGCCCTGATAGCCCGCCAGGCGCCCGGCCAGTACCCGGGCCTGGAGCTCGGAGAGCCCCTCGCGCTGGGCGCGAGCATAGAGCGCGGCATCCCGGGGCCGCGGCAGGATCCGCGGCCTCAGGCGCTGATTAAGATCGGTAGGGTCCGTCACTGCGTCCAAGCCGGGCTCCTCTGTTTCAAGTCTATGACCGCATGCAAGAGAGGGCCGCCGGAATAGCGAGGGGCGCCGGGGACAGGCCGAAGAGGGGGTCCTATGCCAGGGGTGAGAAGCACTGCTTCGAACGGGCTGGCCATGGATGGCCAGCACAGGTCCTGCAAGCGGAGCAGGACGCGAGAGCGAAGCAGGGCATCGGTAGCGCCCAGGGAAGGGTTCACAGCGCCCCCTCGCAGGTCTGTCGCCGGATCAGCCCCGAGCGTCATGCAGACTCGGAGCTGAATACTGCTGGCAGACTCAGCGGCGATTCTCGACGACGAACTGCTGGACGGCAGAAAGCTCCGCCGGCAGCACGCTATAGCGCTCCTCGCGCTCCAGCAGGTCGTCCATGTGTGGCGGCAGCGGCACGCCCGGGAAGCCCGCCTTGACCACAGCCTCGGCGAACTTGGCCGGGTGGGCGGTGGCCAGGGTGATCATCGGCACGGCGGCATCACCCCGCTCGCGCTCCGCGGCGCGGTAGCCGGTGGCGGTGTGCGGGTCGAGGATCTCCTGGGTGCGGTGGTGCGCCTCGCGGATCACCTCGAGGATGGTGGCATCATCCACGCTGTGGCTGGCGAACTTCTTCCGCAGCCTGGCCAGGGGCGCATCCGCCAGGGCCGTGGGCTCGGCCTGGAAACGCTCGAGCAGCTCGGCCACGGCGGCGCCGTCACGCTCGTAGGCCTCGAACAGCAGCCGCTCGAAGTTGGACGACACCACGATATCCATGGAGGGCGCCAGGGTCGCCTTGAGCTCCTGCTTCGAGAAGTCGTTGGCTGCCAGGGTGCGGTGCAGGATGTCGTTGGCGTTGGTGGCGATGACGAAGCGCTCCACCGGCAGCCCCATGCGGTAGGCCATGTAGCCGGCGAAGACGTTGCCGAAGTTGGCCGAGGGCACGCAGAAGCTCACTTCGCGCTGTGGCGCACCCAGCGCCACGGCGGAGGCCACGTAGTAGACGATCTGGGCCATGATGCGCGCCCAGTTGATGGAGTTGACTGCCACCAGGCGGGTGCCATTCAGAAACGACTGGTCGGCGAAGCTCGCCTTGACCATCGCCTGGGCGTCGTCGAAGTTGCCCTCGATGGCGACGTTGAAGACGTTGTCCGCCAGCACCGTGGTCATCTGGCGGCGCTGCACCTCCGAGACCCGGTTGTGGGGGTGGAGGATGAAGATGTCGAGGTTGTCGCAGTGCCGGCAGCCCTCGATGGCGGCCGAACCGGTGTCACCGGAGGTCGCCCCCATGATCACCGCCCGCTCGCCGCGCTTCTTCAGGAAGTGGTCGAGGATGCGGCCGAGCAGCTGCAGCGCCACGTCCTTGAAGGCCAGGGTCGGGCCGTGGAAAAGCTCGAGCAGGAAGTGGTTGGCGTCGAGCTGGTTGAGGGGCACCACGGCGTCGTGGCTGAAGGTGGCGTAGGCCTCCTCGACGATGCCGCGGAAGGTCTCGTCGTCGATCTCGCCGTTGACGAAGGGCTTCATCACCCGAAAGGCGATCTCGGCATAGGAGAGTCCGGCCATGGTGGCGAGGTCGTCACGGGTGAGTGTGGGAACCTCTTCCGGCACGTAGAGGCCGCCGTCGCTGGCCATGCCGGTGAGCACGACCTCCTCGAAGGAGAGCGCGGGCGCCTGCCCGCGGGTACTGATATAGCGCATGGCTTATTCCTGCTCGTCCAGGGACTCGACGCGAATCCGGGTGACCGGGCCGGCGATATCGGCCATGGACTCGATCTGGCGGATCGCCTCGTTCATGTGCTGCTCACGGGTGCGATGGGTCATCAGGATGATCGGCACCAGCTCGCCTTCGGTGGCCTCCTTCTGGATCAGCGCCTCGATGGAGATACCCTGCTCGGAGAGGATGGTAGCCACTCGCGCCAGCACGCCGGGGCGGTCCACCGCCAGCAGCCGCAGGTAATAGGCGGTGGTGATCTCCTCCATGGGCATGATCGGCAGCTGGCTGACGTCTTCGCTGATGCCGCTGAAGGCCAGGTAGGGCACCCGGTAGTGGTGGTCGGTGGTGATATCGCGGGCCACGTCGAGCAGGTCGGCCACCACCGCGGAGGCGGTAGGCTCGGCCCCGGCGCCGGCGCCATAGTAGAGGGTCGGCCCCACGGCGTCGCCCATCACGGCGATGGCGTTCTTCACGCCGTGCACATTGGCCAGCAGCCGCTCCTTGGGGATCAGGGTCGGGTGCACGCGCAGCTCCAGGCCCTGCTCGGTGCGCTTGGAGATACCCAGATGCTTGATCACATAGCCCAGGTTGTCGGCCTGCTCCACGTCCTGGGCGGTGACCCGGGAGATGCCCTCGGTATAGGCCTTTTCGAACTGCAGCGGTACGCCGTAGGCGATGGAGGCGAGGATGGTCAGCTTGTGAGCGGCATCGATGCCCTCGACGTCGAAGGTCGGATCGGCCTCGGCGTAGCCCAGCGCCTGGGCCTCGGCCAGCACATCGTCGAAGGCCCGGCCCTCGTCGCGCATATGGGTGAGGATGTAGTTGCCGGTGCCGTTGATGATGCCGGCCACCCATTCAATGCGGTTGGCACCGAGGCCCTCGCGCAGCGACTTGATCACCGGGATGCCCCCGGCCACGGCGGCCTCGAAGGCCACGATCACCCCCTTCTCGTGGGCCGCCGCGAAGATCTCGTTGCCGTGCACGGCGATCAGCGCCTTGTTGGCGGTGACCACGTGCTTGCCGTTTGCAATGGCGGCGAGTACCAGCTCACGGGCCACGTCATAACCGCCGATCAGCTCCACCAGCACGTCGATATCGGGGTTGCTGGCCACCTCGAAGACGTCGGCGGTGGTGTTGATGCCGGTAAGGTCGCACTCGGGGTTGGGGGTGCGATAGGCGACCTGCTCGATGGCGATCGGTCGCCCGGCTCGCCGGGCGATATCCTCGGCGTTGCGCGTCAGCACGTTGAAGGTTCCGCCGCCGACGGTCCCCAGCCCACAGATTCCTACTCTCACCGGTTTCAATGTATTGCTCCTGCTCGCGTGTTCCGAGTTCGTTGTATGGCGTGCGTCTTATTCCTCGAGCCCCAGCATGGCGGCCAGGCGCTCGGCGGGCACGTAGCCAGGCACCAGACGACCGTCCGGCAGTACAATAGCCGGCGTCCCCTGGACGCCCAGTTCCAGCCCCAGATGATACTGTGACTCGACCGGATTGTCGCAGTCTGCTGAGGCCGAAAGCGAATCGCCGCGCTTGGCGGCACTCATCGCCTCGGCGGGGTTGTCGGCACACCACACCTGCTGCATGGTGCGCGCGCCCTGTGCATTCATGCCGCTGCGCGGGAAGGCCAGGTAGTGCACCTCGATGCCCAGCTCGTTGAGCCGAGGTACCTCCTCGTGGAGCTGCTGGCAGTAGGGGCAGGTGGTATCGGTGAACACCAGCACCTGGGCACGGCTCTCCGGCCCACGGAAGATGACCCTCTCCGACTCCGGCACCTGCTCCAGCCGCGCGGCGCGCTCGGTGTTGCGCCCCTCCTCGGTCAGATTGACCAGGCCCTGCTCGCCATTGCGGTAGAGGTCACCCACCAGGAAGTGCTCCCCCTCGGCGTCGCTGTAGAAGCGCTCGCCGGTCTCCAGGCGCACCTCGAAGAGGCCCTCCATCGGCGCCTCGCGCACACTCTGCACCGGCATCGACTGGCCGTTGACCGAGAGCCGCTCGGCGAGACGCTCGGCCCCCTCCTGCTGGGCGAGTGCCGGCGCCGAAAACAGGGCCGCCAGAGGCGCGGCCAGCAGGCCGAAAAGAAGGATCCGGGAAGGAGTCGTCATGATTCATCCTCGTGGGTGGTGGTCGGCATGCAGGCGCTCCAGACGCGCCTGGGCCACATGGGTATAGATCTGGGTGGTAGAGAGGTCACTGTGACCGAGCAGCATCTGTACGACACGCAGATTGGCGCCATGATTCAACAGATGGGTGGCGAAGGCGTGGCGCAGGGTATGCGGTGACAGCGAGCGCTCGATACCGGCGATCCTGGCATGGTGCTTGATCCGGTACCAGAAGGCCTGCCGGGTCAGCGGCTGATCGTCGCGCCCAGGGAAGAGTGCGGGCCGGGTGGCGTCGCGCATCAGCGCCCCGCGGGCGGTACGCAGGTAGCGCGAGACCCAGTCCACGGCCTCTTCGCCCAATGGCACCAGGCGATCCTTGCCGCCCTTGCCGCGTACCCTGACCACCCCTTGACGCAGGTTCACGGCATCGGTGGTCAACCCCACCAGCTCCGAGACACGCAGCCCCGCCCCGTAGAGCACCTCCAGCATGGTGCGGTCGCGCAGCCCCAGGTCGGTCGTGATATCCGGCGCGGCGATCAGCCGCTCCACCTCGGCCTCCTCCAGGGTCTCCGGCAGGCTGGGGCGCACCCGCGGCAGGCGAACCTCGGCCAGCGGATCACGCTCGATGCGCCCCGTCTCCAGCGCCCAGCGGTAGAAGCGACGCAGGCTGGAGAGCAGCCGGGCGTTGCTGCGCAGTTGGTAGCCGGCCGCACGCCGCTCATCGAGCCAGGTCGGCAGGCTTGCGGGGGTCGGCGTGACCAGAGTCTCGCCACCCTCGGCGAGACGCGCCGCCCAGGCAGCCAGGTCACGACGGTAGGCGGCCAGCGTATGCTCGCTCACCCCCTGCTCGAGCCACAGGGCGTCGAGGAAGGCGTCGATGGCGATACTGTCGTCGGACGCGCTCATGGCAGGCTCCGGTGGGCAGCCCCCGGATGAAAGGAAACCCCGCCCCGCGCAAGCGGTGACGGGGTTTCTCGGTCGAGCCGGGGCAGGGCCCCGGCTCGTGGGCTGCGAGGCCTCAGCCTCAGACCAACTTTTCCTTGATGCGGGCAGACTTGCCGCTGCGCTCACGGAGGTAGTACAGCTTGGCCTGGCGTACGTCGCCGCGACGCTTGACGCTGATGGAGTCGACCAGCGGGCTGTAGGTCTGGAAGGTACGCTCGACGCCGACACCGTGGGAGATCTTGCGCACGGTGAAGGCGGAGTTCAGGCCGCGGTTGCGCTTGCCGATCACCACACCTTCGAAGGCCTGGAGACGCTCGCGGTTGCCTTCCTTGACCTTGACCTGGACGACGACGGTGTCGCCGGGGGCGAAGGCCGGGATCTCCTTGCTCATCTGCTCGGCTTCGAGCGCCTGGATCACCTTGTTCTTGCTGCTCATGACAATGACTCCTTGATAACCTGATTCAGCGGTCGCTTGGCTTGCCGGTGAATCGTGATCCCGGCGCTCGAACGAACTCGAGAGCGCGGGAGATAATGGGTGACGCGGGGCCACAAGATTGGCGGCTTGGATGTCCCGCACCTCCGCCCTGCCCTATCTGGCGAGCAGCGCGTGTTCTTCGAGGTACTCCTGGAGCAGCTCGCGCTGCTCCTTGCTCAACTCCCTGCCTTCCAGCAGGTCGGGGCGCCGCTGCCAGGTACGCCCCAGGGACTGCTTCAGCCGCCAGCGCCGGATGGCGCCGTGATTGCCGCTGAGCAGGACTTCCGGCACCTGCCGCCCGTCGATCTCCTCCGGGCGGGTGTAGTGCGGGCAGTCCAGCAGCCCGTCGTTGAAGGAGTCCTCGACCGCGGAATCCTGATGGCCCAGCACTCCGGGCACCAGCCTTGCCGCGGCATCGATCAGCACCATGGCCGGCAGCTCGCCGCCGCTCAGCACGTAGTCGCCGATCGACCACTCCTCATCGATGTCGCTCTCAACCACGCGTTCATCGATGCCTTCGTAACGTCCGGCCACCACCACCAGGGGTGGTCCGGCAGCCAGTTCCTGCGCGCCGGCCTGGTCGAGCCGCCGCCCCTGGGGCGACAGATAGATCACCCTGGGACGCTGCCCGGTGGCCTGCTCGGCCCTGGCCCTGGCGGCGCGGATCGCCGCGCGCAGGGTATCGACCTTCATCAGCATCCCCGGCCCGCCACCGTAGGGGCGGTCGTCGACGGTGCGATGCCGGTCGCTGGCGTAGTCGCGCGGGTTCCAGATCTCCAGCGCGATACGTCCGTTGTCCACTGCCCGACCGGTGACGCCGTGGCGGGTTATCGCCTCGAACATCTCCGGAAACAGCGAGACGACGCCGATCCACATGTCGGGCACCGACTCGACCGGGGTCGCTTCGGATTCCGTCAAAATTCGGGATCCCAGTCGACAGTCATCACGCCAGCCTCGAGGTCGACCTCGAGGATCACCTCCTCGGGAAGGAACGGCAGCAGCCGCTCGCGGGCGTCGATGGCGTCCGCCTCGAGACTCCCCTTCACGACCATGACGTCGTTGGCGCCGGTCTCGAAGAGGTGGTCGATGCGCCCCAGCACGCTGCCCTCGCGGGTCACGACCCGCAGGCCTTCCAGTTCGTGCCAGTAGAAGTCGTCGCCAGTCAGTTCGGGCAACTCGGCCTTGGGCATCACGATCTCCGCACCGGCCAGCGCTTCAGCGGCCTCGCGGCTATCACACCCCTCCAGCCGGGCCACCAGGCTCTTGCCGTGGCGGCGCCCCTGCACCAGGCGGCGATGCTCGAGCGTCTCGCCGTGACGCACTACCCACTCGGAGTAGTCGAGGATGCCCTCCATGGGGCTGGTGTACGAGTACACCCTGAGCCAGCCCTTCACGCCATAGGGGCTGGTCAGCTTTCCCAGCACCACATGATCGTCGGCGGGCTGAGCCTTGGCAGATTCGCTCATCGACGACCTCGGAACCGAGATAACCATCGCATCAGGCCTCAGGCCTGCTTGCGAGCTTCCTTGACCAGCTCGGCGACGCGGCCGGAGAGCTGGGCACCCTGGCTCTGCCAGTGGGCAATACGGTCGAGGTCGATGCGCAGACGCTCTTCCTGGCCGCGGGCGACCGGGTTGAAGAAGCCGAGACGCTCGATGAAACGGCCGTCGCGGGCGTTGCGGGAATCGGTAACGGTCAGGTGGTAGAAGGGACGCTTCTTGGCGCCACCACGAGCCAGACGAATGGTAACCATGGCCTAGTCAGTCCTTCGGTTGAGTTGGATTCGGTCACGACGATGACCGCGCCATTCGCGGTCCTGCCAGTGAAGACGCAGCATTCTACGGAAAACAGCCCCGCTTGGGAACCTTTTTCGGGCTTATCGCCAGGGCTTGCCGCCCGGGCCACCCATTCCGCCCATGCCACCGGGGCCTCCCGGGCCGCCGCCACCCATCATGCCGGACATGCCGCGCATCATGTTCTGCATGCCGCCCTTCTTGCCCGCCTTCTTCATCATCTTCTGCATCTGCTTGTGCTGCTTGAGCAGGCGATTCAGGTCGGGCACCTGCAGGCCGGCGCCGGCGGCGATGCGCCGCTTGCGCGAACCGTTGATGATCTCGGGCTTGCGGCGCTCCTGGGGAGTCATCGAGTTGATCAGTGCCTCGAGCTTGCCCATCTCCTTCTCGGGGCCGGGGCCCTGAGCCATCTCGGCCATCTGCCCCATGCCCGGCAGCTTGCCCAGCAGGCCGCCCATGCCGCCCATCTTCTTGAGCTGCTGGAGCTGGTCGCGGAAGTCCTCGAGGTCGAAGCCCTGGCCCTTCTTGACCTTCTTGGCCAGCTTCTCGGCCTTGCCCTTGTCGACGGTGCGCTCGGCTTCCTCGATCAGCGACAGCACGTCGCCCATGCCGAGGATCCGCGAGGCGACACGGTCCGGGTGGAAGGGCTCCAGGGCGTCGACCTTCTCGCCCACGCCCATGAACTTGATCGGCTTGCCGGTGATATGGCGCACCGAGAGCGCGGCGCCGCCGCGGGCGTCGCCGTCGGCCTTGGTCAGGATCACGCCGGTCAGCGGCAGGGCCTCGTGGAAGGCCTTAGCGGTGTTGGCGGCGTCCTGACCGGTCATGGCGTCGACGACGAACAGCGTCTCCTGGGGCGAGACGGCTTTGTGCAGCGCCTGGATCTCCGCCATCATCGCCTCGTCGATGGCCAGGCGACCGGCGGTATCCACCAGCACCACGTCATGGAACTGGATCTTGGCGTGCCGGATCGCCGCCTCGGCGATATCGACAGGTTTCTGGTCGGAACGCGACGGGAAGAAGTCGACCTCGACCTCCTTCGCCAGGGTCTCGAGCTGATCGATGGCCGCCGGGCGATAGACGTCGGCGGAAACCACCAGCACCTTCTTCTTCTCGCGCTCGCGCAGGTGGCGCGCCAGCTTGGCCACCGAGGTGGTCTTGCCCGCACCCTGCAGGCCGGCCATCAGGACCACCGCCGGCGAGCCCTTGAGCGTCAGGCCCTCATTGGCCTCGCCCATGGTCGCCTCGAGCTCCTGCTGGACGATCTTGACGAACTGCTGGCCGGGCGAGAGGCTCTTCGAGACCTCCTGACCCACGGCGCGCTCGCGCACCCGCTCGATGAAGTCCTTGACCACCGGCAGGGCGACGTCGGCTTCGAGCAGTGCCCGGCGCACCTCGCGCAGGGTATCCTTGACGTTGTCTTCGGTCAGGCGCGCCTGACCCTTGATCGACTTGAGCGTCTGCGACAGGCGCTCACTGAGATTCTGGAACATTGGCCTCTCCACATGTGCGATGGCCTGAAGGTTGCGGGCGATTATACGCGCTGTGGGCGCGACTCTCCATGCACCTGGCTTCGCGCCCCGGGACGAGGCGCCGCAGGCCACGACCTGTGCGGCAGGCAGGGGATTGGGTATAGTAGCCGCACGCTAGTCACCCTTATGCTGTTCACTTCCACAGGCGCACGGATCGCAACCCATGCAGGCGCTCGCCCTGGCCATAATGGCCTTCCTCCTCTACATAGCCGCCGCCTCCTGGCAGGGGTTGACCCTGGCTCGACGGGTCGCACCGCAGCCGATGCTGGTGCGCGGCCTGGCATTGCTCGGCCTGCTGTGCCACCTGCCCCTGGTCGTCGGCCTGTTCGGACATGACGTCCAGGTGCTGCCGGGGCTCTATGCCAGCATGGTGCTGATCAGCGCCATGGTGGTGGCGTTGCTGCTGGCAATCAGCCTGCTCAAGCCGGTACTGGATGCCGCGACGGGCATCCTGCCGCTGGCGGGAATCGCGCTGTTGCTGGCCGCAACGGTACCAGCGGCACCGCCCTCCGAGGACCTGCCACTCGGCGTGACACTCCACGCCATCAGCTCCCTGCTGGGGTTTGCGATACTCGCCATTGCCGCCGTGCAGGCCGTGCTGCTGGGCCTGCAGAATCACGCCCTGCGCCATCACCAGATCCGCGGCATCGTCCAGGCCCTCCCCCCGCTCACCTCCATGGAGCGCCTGCTCTTCGAACTGATCTGGGCCGGCATGGGCATGCTGACACTGGCGATCATCAGCGGCTTCGCGTTCCTCGACAACATGTTCGCCCAGCACCTCGCCCACAAGACGATCCTCTCCCTGGCCGCCTGGGTGATCTTCGCGATACTGCTGTTCAGCCATCACCGGCTGGGCTGGCGCGGCATGCGTGCCGTGCGCTGGACCTTGGGAGGCTGCGCGGTACTGCTGGTGGCCTACTTCGGCAGCCGCTTCGTGCTGGAAGTGTTGCTCAGCCGCGGCTGAGCGGGCCTCCCGCCGCCTTGACACCGCGCGCCCACCTCCCGTCAAATCGAGCCTGACCCGCGACCGAGGACCCTTCGACTTGAGCGACGACTTCCCACTGGGATTGCTGTTCGGCCTGCTGTTCCTGCTTATCTGCCTGTCTGCCTTCTTCTCGAGCTCCGAGACCGGCATGATGTCGATCAACCGCTACCGCCTCAGCCACCGGGTCAACAGCGGCGAGGCGCGCGCCCAGCGGGTCGCCCGACTGCTGTCGCGCCCCGACCGGCTGATCGGCGTGATCCTGATCGGCAACAACTTCGTCAACAACCTGGCAGCCTCCATCGCCACCATCATCGCCATTCACTTCCTCGGCGACGTCACCGGCCCGGCCGTGGCCACCGCCGTACTGACCATCACCATCCTGATCTTCGCCGAGGTCACCCCGAAGACCTATGCGGCAGTGAAGCCGGAGCGCATCGCCTTCCCCGCCTCGCTGGTCCTCGAACCGCTGCTCAAGTTGCTCTATCCGCTGGTATGGCTGGTCAACGTAATCTCCAATGGCTTGCTGCGCCTGATCGGCGTGCGCAACATCGATGGCGACGGCGACAACCTGACCCGCGACGAGCTGCGCACCGTGGTCCATGAGGCGGGGACCCTGATCCCCCAGCGCCACCAGACGATGCTGCTCTCGATCCTCGACCTCGAGAACGTCACCGTGAACGACATCATGGTCCCGCGCCATGAGGTGGTCGGCATCAACCTCGACGACGGGCTCGAGGAGATCCTCACCCAGATCCGCACCAGCCAGCACACCCGGCTGCCGGTCTACAAGGGGGACATCAACAACATCATCGGCATGCTGCACCTGCGCAACGCGGCACGCTTCCTGTCCCGCAGCGAGGTGACCAAGGCGGCCATCGTCCAGGAGGCACGGGAACCCTACTTCATTCCCGAATCCACCCCGCTGCACACCCAGTTGCTCAACTTCCAGAAGCAGAAACGCCGCATCGGCATCGTGGTGGACGAGTATGGCGATGTGGAGGGGCTGGTGACGCTGGAGGACATCCTCGAGGAGATCGTCGGCGAGTTCACCACCGACGTGGCGGGCATGGAGGAGGAGATCCATCGCCAGGAGGACGGCAGCGTGGTGATCGAGGGCACCGCCAATATCCGCGACGTCAACAAGTCGCTGGGCTGGCAGCTGCCCACCGATGGCCCCAAGACGCTCAACGGCCTGATCCTCGAGCACCTGGAGGCGTTTCCGGAGGGCCCCGTCTCGCTGCAGGTGGGTGGCGTACGCATGGAGATCCAGGAGGTCCGCGACAACCTGATCACCGAGGCCCGCTGCTGGCCGGCACCACGACGGCGCTGAGCCGGGAGCCCAGGCTCAGTGCCGCTGGACCTGCTGTTCGGCTAGCGGCTGAGTCCAGGCATCCCCTTCGTACTTGAGCTCGCTTACCCGAGCCTGCAGGTGGCGCCGGGTGGCCGCACCCGGCGAGAGTGGCTCGCCGAGCCGCAACATCACCCGGGCGCGGAAGCGGCGTGGTCGCCCGCTCAGGGCGCGGCCGTGGCAGTGGGAGGTCCACGATCCCCACAACCCGGAGAGGCCCGCCGGAATCACCGGTACCGGGTCACGGGCGAGGATCAGCTCAAGGCCACGGCGAAACTCCTGCACCTCGCCATCCCGTGTCAGCCGCCCCTCGGGAAACAGCATCACCACCTCACCATCACGCAGCGCACGACTCACCTCATCCAGCGCTCGGCGCAGGCTACCCGTGTCGCAGCGCTCCGACTCCACGGGAATTGCACCCACCAGGCGGAACAGCCAGTTGAGCCAGGGTGAGTCATAGATCGGCTTGTCCATCAGGAAACGCAAAGGCCGCGGGCTGGCGCCCCCCATCACCAGCGCATCCATGAAGCTGACGTGATTGCATACCACCAGGGCAGCCCCGCGCCTGGGCAGATGCTCGATCCCCACCCGGCGCAGCCGGTAGACCAGGCGAACCAGCAGGTAGACCAGCAGGCGGACCGCCGGGCGCGGCGCTTGCTTGACCCGCCAGGCGAACCACAGCGCCACACAGGCGACCAGGGACCAGATCAGCGCCGTCAACGGACCTCCTACCTGGCTCGCAGGCCGGCGAGGATGGTTCCCAGCAGCTGGTCGAGCAGCTCACCCACCTCCAGCTGCTGGCCCTGCCAGTAGCCCAGGCGCTCGTTGAGGCCCAGCAGCACCAGGCCATGCACGCTGCCCCACAGGGTGCGCCCCAGGCGGCGCGCCTCGAGGTCATCGAGGGCCGGCTGATACTCCTTGAGGGTGGCCTCGACGCGGCGGAAGAGCGCCTCGATCATCTCGGTCTGACGCTGATCCAGCTCACCTTCCTGGGCCAGCGGGAAGTCGAACAGCAGCTGCCAGCGGTAGGCCTCGCGCTGGGCAAACTGCCAGTAGGCGCGAGCCAGGGCACGCAGCCGCTCCTCCGGGGTGGCCTGGCTGGTCAGCGGCTCGATCACCTCGCGCAGGTGGCCGAGGGTCTCGATATTGACGTGCTGCAGCAGGTTATGAAAACTGCCATAGAGCTTGAGCAGGGTGCTGGGAGCGCACCCCACCTCGCGCGCCAGGGCACGCAGGGACAGGCTGTGTACCGGATTGTCCTGCAACCAGGCGTCGCACGCCGCCATGACCTGGGCATGAAGTGCCTCGGGAGCATGCTGTCTGGGACGAGCCATCGAGTTCCTCGCGAGCCGGAGCGGGCAGTTGCGTGAAGGACCCCAAGGATAGCGCACATCGAACACTGTTTTCGATAGCTGTGTTACCCTGACGCACCCAGACCCGGAGCCCCCATGGCCGGCCGACTGCATATCGCACCGATCGACTTCAGCCAGCTGCTGCCCGACCTGGTGATGGACATGCCCCAGGTGACCAGTGCCAACCTGGCGCCCCGCCGCATGCTCTCGGGCATTCGCCTGGAGGCCGGCCGGCTGCACCTGGGACGGCTGTTCTGGGGGCTGACGCCGCCCTGGCTCACGGTACTGGACCACGCCCCCCACTGCGCACGGGCGGAGTCGCTGGCCGAGCGCCGCATGTTTCGCGATGCCTTCCAGGCCCGGCGCTGCCTGGTTCCGGCCACCGGTATCTATGTCTGGAAATCCCAGCCGCGCGCCAAGCAACCCTTCCTGGTCACCCGGGTCGACCGCGGCCCGCTGCTGCTGGCCGCCCTCTGGTGTCGCTTCCACACCAGCCTCGCCGAGCACACCGATTCCCTGGCGCTGATCACGGTGCCGACCAACGCCCTGCTGGCGCCGCTCGGCGACCGCCTGCCGGCGGTCATTCCTTCCGATGACGCACGGCGCTGGCTCGACCCGCAGACGTCGGTCGAGAGCGCCCAGGCCCTGCTGGCCGCGGCACCACGGGAACTCCTCGGCGCTTTCCCGGTATCAAGACGTGTGAACAACCCGGCGAACCAGGAGGCGGCCTGCGCCCATCCGGTAGGCCCCATGCTACGCCACCAGAACCCCCTGGAGAGACGATGACCCGCGCCCAGACCCTCGCGCCGCTAATGCGGCTGCTGCCCCTTTGCTTGATGTGCCTGCAGCTGCTCGCCCTGCTGGTGCTCGCCGCCCCGACCCGGGCCGAGAGCATCGATGAGGTGGCCGACGCCACCACGCCCCGCGTCAGCCCCCACGACGAGCGCGACTATCGCGTGGTGACCCTGGAGAATGGCCTCACCGCCCTGCTGGTCAGCGACCCCGAGGCCGACAAGGCGGCGGTATCCCTAAACGTCTCGGTGGGCAGCGCCCAGGATCCCGGGGACCTGGCCGGCCTCGCCCATTTCCTCGAGCACATGCTGTTCCTGGGCACCGAGCCCTACCCCGAGGCGGACGCCTACCAGGGCTACCTGACCCGCCACGGCGGCAGCCACAACGCCTTCACCGCACCCCAGGACACCAACTACTTCTTCGATATCGAGCCGGACGCCCTCGCCGGCGCCCTGGACCGCTTCAGCCAGTTCTTCATCGCCCCGCTGTTCAACGCCGACCGCCTGGAGAGCGAGCGCAACGTGGTGCACTCCGAGTACATGGCGCGCATCCGCGACGAGGGTCGACGCGAGAACGACGTGCTCGACCGCGTGCTCAACCCCGAACACCCCTTTACCGGCTTCTCGGTGGGCAGCCGCGAGACCCTGGCCGATCGCCCCGAGGGCGAACCCGACCTGCGTGAGCGAGTCATCGACTTCTACGAGTCGTACTATGGCCCCAATGTCATGCACCTGGCGGTGGTGGCTCCCCAACCCCTGGACGAGCTGGAAAAGCTGGTCGCCGAGCACTTCGCCACGGTGCCCGATCGCGGCCTCGAGCGCCCCGAGATAGCCACCCCGCTGGCCCTGCCGGAGTCGCTGCCCCGGCGGGTCGCCGTGCAGTCGCTGCGTGACAGTCGCCAGCTGCGCTTCTTCTTCCCGGTACCCGACCCCGTCGCCGAGTACCGCCACAAGCCCGCCGACCTGATCGCCCACCTGCTGGGTCATGAGGGCGAGGGCAGCCTGCTCGCCGCCCTGCGCGAGGCGGGCTGGGCCGACGGCCTCTCCGCCGGGGTCTCCCGGGGCGATGGCCGGCATGCCCTGTTCACCGTCAGCCTCAGCCTGACCCCGGAGGGCGCCGAGCAACGCGACGCCATAGAGGCCAGCCTTTTCACCGCCATCGAGACGATCCGCGAGGCCGGCCCCGAGGCGTGGCGCTATGAGCAACAGGCGCGCCTGGCCGAGCAGAGCTTCCAGTTCCAGCAGCACGGCTCGCCCCTGCAGGACGCCATGCGCCTGGCCATGAACCTGGCGCGCTTCCCGGTGGAGGATGTGCAGTTTGCCGACTACCGCATGGACGGCTTCGACCGCGAGCGTACCCGCGACTACCTGGCCGCCCTTACCCCCGACAACCTGATCCGCCTCTACAGCGCCCCGGACGTCGAGGGCGACCAGACCTCGCCCTGGTTCAACGCCCCCTGGCGTGACGACACGCACAGCACCGAAGGCAGGCTCCTCGACGACCTGGCGCTGCCCGAGCCCAACCCCTATATCGCCGAGGACCTCACGCTGCTCGACGCCCAGGACGAGCGCCCGCGGCAGCGGATCGACGAGCCCGCCTTCGCCTTCTGGCACATGGCCGACGCCAGCTTCGACACGCCCAAGGCGGAGTGGCGTTTCAGCCTGCAGCACCCGCGTGCCGCCGAGGCGCCCCGCGCCGCGGTGCTGGCCCGACTGCTCGCCGGCTGGCTGGAGGATAGCCTGAACGAGGCGCTCTATCCGGCACGGCTGGCCGGCCAGGGGGTCGATGCCTATGCCCACGCCCGGGGCATCACCCTGGCCTTCTCCGGCTGGCGCGACCGCCAGGAGGTGGTGATGGAGCGCGTGATCGAGCAGCTGCAGGAGGGCGAGATCGCCCCGGCCACCTTCGAGCGCGTGCGCTACCGCCTGCAGCGCGAGTGGCGCAATGCCCCCCAGGACCCGCTGCACCGCCAGGCCAACCGCACCCTGGCCGAGGCCCTGGTGCGTCCCCAGTGGCCCAGCGCGGCGTTGCTCGAGGAAAGCGAAGGCCTGACGACCGAGGACCTGCGCGACTTCCGCGATGCCTTCCTCGGCGAGCTGCGCCTGGAAGCCATGGCGGTGGGCAACCTCGACGCCGAGCAGGCCGACGCCATCGCACGCCGGGTGGCCAAGACTCTCGCCCCGACGCTCTCCGCCGATGCGATTCCCGAGCTGGTGCCCCTGGATGCCTCCTCGGAGCTGCCCATCCTGACCCCGCACACCAGTCGCGAAGAATCGATACTGCTGCGCTACCTGCAGGGCCCGGACCGCTCGCTCTCGAGCCAGGCGCGTCTGGCGGTGCTGGGGCAGTTGATCGACACGCCCTTCTACCAGCGCCTGCGCACCGAGCAGCAGCTCGGCTACGTGGTCAGCGCCGGCTACTCGCCAATGCTGGATGCCCCGGGGCTCGCCCTGATGGTGCAGTCACCCGAGACCGGGAGCGAGGCGATCGGCGAACACGTCGACGCCTTCCTCGACGACTTCGAGGCCACCCTGGCGACGCTTGCGGAGGATGACCTGGCCGCCTATCGCCAGGCGGTGCACGCCGAGCTGACCCGGCGCGACACCAGCCTGGGGGGCCGCACCGACCGGCTGTGGCGGGCCCTGGCCTACGGTGACACCGACTTCGATCGCCGCGAGCGGCTGGCCGAGCGGGTGCTCGCGGTGAGCCCGGACGAGCTGCACCAGGCCTGGCAGGCGCTGCGCGACGCGCCGACGGTGGCGGTTGCCTTCGATCCGGGCGACGAGCCCGACGATGTGCTGGCGCTGACCAAGCACCTCGTACCGCTGCCGGAGGGCCAGGAGTAAGGGGCGCAGGGGGCAGACCGAAGAGGAGGTCCTACGCCATGGATGGCGTCGGTAGCGCCCAGGGATGGGTTCACAGCGCCTCCTCGAAGGCCTGCCGCCGGGTCAGCCCCGCGATCAGATCAGCCCTTAGCTCTTATGTTCTCAAGCATCGAAGGCCTGGGGCGGCAGGATCGCCTCGACGTGCATGACCAGCTCCTCGAGGACCTGGCGATCACGATCGGTCAGCTCGACCTGGTTGAGTCGCTCGATCTCCCGGGCGAAGCCCTTGAGGGTGAGGCTCGCCACCTCGGCGTCATTCATGCGCGCCCAGCGGTCGGCCTCCCACCGGGCGAGCTCCTCGCCCTCCAGCGTCTCGGGGAAGCTGCGCGCCCGGTAACGGAACAGCATCTCCTCCAGGCGCGGGTCCTGGAAGGCAAAAGTGGCCCCCACCAGGTCCCAGGGATCGGTATCCCGCACCCGCTGCATCTGCTGGCGATCCGCCGGCGAGAAGAAGCCCCCCGAGTAGAGCATCAGGTCGGGATCCCCCGGCCCCACCGGGGGCGGCTCGGCGAACACCTCGGCGGCCCGGGAGGCCACCTCGGGGTGGCCGGCCAGGCGCTTCCAGTGGTCACGACAGGCCGCCATGTCCAGGCCCAGGCGCTCGACGATCTCGCCGTACTGTCCCTTGCGCTCCCCCGCCACGTCCTTGAGGGCGCCGGCCGGGAAGAGCACTGGGCACTTGTTGATATGAATCACCTTGAGCGGAATGCGCTCAGTACCCTCGGCGAGGTCGTCGTTGCTGACGAAGACCCGCTGGCGAATCTGCTCGGCGGAGAGCTCGAAGAGCGGCGTTGGATCCACCGAGAGGTCGTACACGATCACCCCGTTGGGGTTGGTGGGGTGCTCGGCCAGCGGCACCACCAGGGCGGCGCAGCCGCGACTGGCCGGGTAACGCCGCGAGATATGCAGCAGCGGCTTGCGCCCGGGCACATCGAGCAACTTGCCCACGGCGCGCTTGCCGCGCATCCCGAGGAGGTGGTCGAAGAGATTGGCGTTTACCTCGCGCAGGCACCGGGCCAGGGCGATGGTGGCGCGCACATCGGCCAGGGCATCGTGGGCCCCGGCGTGCTCGATGCCGTTGGCGGCGGTGAGGTCCTCGAGGCGGAAGCTGGGGGCGCCATCCTCGCGGCGCGGCCACTCGAGCCCTTCGGGGCGCAGCGCATGGAAGGCGCGAACCACGTCGATCAGGTCCCAGCGGGAGTTGCCGTTCTGCCACTCCCGGGCGTAGGGGTCAAGGAGGTTGCGGTAGAAGAGGTGGCGGCTGATCTCGTCATCGAAGCGCACGCTGTTGTAGCCCACCGAGCAGGTGCCCGGCACGCTCATCAGCGCCTCGATCTGCCCGGCGAACTGCGCCTCGGGCACCCCGCGGCGGCGCGCCTGCTGGGGGGTGATGCCGGTGACCAGGCAGGCCTGGGGATGGGGCAGGAAATCCTCGGCCGGCCGGCAGTACCAGGTGACCGGCTCACCGATCTCGTTGAACTCGGCATCGGTGCGGATAGCGGCGAACTGGGAGGGCCGGTCGCACCGGGGATCGGCACCGAAGGTCTCGTAGTCGTGCCACAGGAAGGTCTGCGGGGCGTCAGGCGGCGCCATGGGCAAGGTCTCTCCGGCGATTCAGCATGGAGGCCACAGCCTAGCACAGCCCCGCGGCGCGCTCAGCCAGCCTGACTCAGCCCGCAGGGCTATCGCGGCCACCAGGCTTCAGGGGCGCTGGCTCAGCCCGGCGAGCCCTTGGGCAGGGTCACGTTGAGCTCCAGCACCGAGCAGTTGTCCTCGCTGTCGAGGCTGATGTTGATGGCATCGTCGTCCACCTGGACGTAGCGACGGATCACCTCCAGCAGCTCGCGCTCGAGCATCGGCATGTAATCGGGCTGCCCGCGCTGGCTGCGCTGGTGAGCCACGATGATCTGCAGCCGCTCCTTGGCGACCGACGCGGACTTCTTGCGTTCTCGCTTCAGGAATTCAAGCAGTTTCAACGACGACCTCCTCCGAACATGCGGCTCAGCAGACTCTTCTTCTGGTACTCGTGGAAGCGCAGGGGCACCTCCTCGCCGAGCAGACGCGACACGGTATCGGCGTAGGCCTGGCCGGCATCGCTATCGTTGTCGTGGGTCACCGGCACCCCCTGGTTGGACGCACGCAGCACCGCCTCGGACTCCGGAATCAGGCCGATCAGGTCGATGGCCAGGATCTCGCGGATATCCTCGAGGTTGAGCATGTCGCCGGTGTCGACCCGCATGGCGTTGTAACGGGTGATCAGCAGGTGCTGCTTGATCTCATCCTCGCCGCGCTCGGCGCGGCGGGTCTTGGAGGCCAGCAGGCCGAGGATGCGGTCGGAGTCGCGCACCGAAGAGACCTCGGGGTTGGTGACCACGATCGCCTCGTCGGCGAAATACATGGCCAGCTGGGCGCCACGCTCGATACCTGCCGGGGAGTCGCAGAGGATGTAGTCGAAATCCTTGCTCAAGGTATCGAGTACCTTCTCGACCCCTTCCAGGGTCAGGGCATCCTTGTCGCGGGTCTGGGAGGCCGGGAGGATATGCAGGTTGTCCACGCGCTTGTCGCGGATCAGTGCCTGGCTCAGACCCGCCTCTCCCTGGATGACGTTCACCAGGTCGTAGACCACGCGCCGCTCGCAGCCCATGATCAGGTCCAGATTACGCAGTCCGACGTCGAAGTCGATGACCACGGTCTTGTTGCCGCGCAGTGCCAGGCCGGTGGCAATGGCTGCCGCACTGGTTGTCTTGCCGACGCCTCCCTTGCCGGAGGTCACAACGATGATCTTGGCCAAGAGTCGCTTCCTGTCGTGTCGTTGAAATGGATCGGGCTATCGACGGGCATGTCGCTCAGGCGAGCGAGGTAATGCCCAGCTGATCCCCGTCGAGGCGTACCTGCACCGGGGTGCCCAGCAACCGTCGGTCGATGTCCTCGAGGCGTTTGTAGTTGCCGGCCACCGAGAGCAGTTCGGCGTGGAGCTCACGGCAGAAGATGCTGGCCTGGGGATCACCATGGATCCCGGCCAGGGCGCGGCCACGCAGCGCGCCGTAGACATGCACACTGCCCGCGGCGAGCACCTCGGCGCCGGCATTCACGGCACCGACCACCACCAGATCACCGCTGGGCGAGGTAATCTGCTGCCCGGAACGCACCGTCCCGCGGAAGATGCGGCCTCCGCTGGCGACGCCCGGCGGCACCGCCAGATCGACCGGCTCTTCGTCTTCCATGGCGTCACCGGCGGTGACACTCTCCAGCGGACGCGCCCGGCCGCTCTCCTGGGGCGGGAACCAGCCCAGGCCCAGGGCCCAGGCAGACTGCTTGACCGGATCGGCACCGCCACGCACGGCCACGGGCAGCAGCTTGTGGCTGCGACAAACGGCGCAGATACGCTCCAGTGCGAGGTGAGGCTCGTCGAGCTTCTCCACGCTGAGCACCACCGGCGTATGCTGGAAGAAGGCTGGTGACTGGCTCATCTTGCCGGCGAGTTGATCGCGAATCTGCTCGGGATCGGCACTGGCCAGTTCCATGACCGTCATTGGCAACATGCCCCCCTTGAAGGTGAAGGCCGCGCTTTCCCTGTCCAGTTTGAGGCTCATTGCCGAACTCCAGATCGCTGTGATGAGAGTTAGAGTCAAAGCTAAGCGACTCACACCTCCCCTGCAACTCCATCATACGCGCGACACGCGCCGACTGTCAGTGTCGCCATCCGACCACAGACACTCCGTGGACCGGACTTTTCCCCAGGCGCAGCGCATGCTTAGATAGCGGGAACACGCTTGACCAACAACACTACGGGCGAGATTACCGCGGCATGCCGCGCCGCCCACCCCAGGATACCCAATGTCCGGACTCTTCCGCCGCCTCTTCGCCCCCCGCTGGCAGCACCCCGACCCCGGCGTGCGGCGCCAGGCCATCGCGCGCCTCGACCCTTCCCGCGAGGACCAGCGTCGTGCCCTGGAACGGCTGGCAGCGGATGTCGACCCGGCCGTGCGCACCGCGGCGCTTGCGCGGCTCGAAGACCCCGAAGGGCTGATCGCCCTGCTCGATGACGAGGCGCGCTCCCCGGAGCTCGAACGACGCCTGGCGGCGCTGATCTGCGGCAAGGAGGGCCAGCTTGAACTCTCGGCGCGGGTCGCCATGGTCGGCCGGCTGGAGGATGCTGCGCTGCTCGAGACGATCGCCTTCGAGGGCGACAATCAGCAGTTGCGCCTGGCGGCGATCGAGCGCCTCCAAGACGAGGAGGCATTGGTGCGCCAGGCCTGCGACAACGGCATCGCCGCGGTACGCCATGCCGCGGCGGTCAGGGTCGACAGCGACACCGGCCTGTCGCGGCTGGCGCGCGAGGCGAAACGCGACCGCCAGGTGATGCGCCAGGCCCGGGAACGCCTCAACCGCCGCCGCGCCGACGCCGCCGAGCTGGCCGCCGCCCGGGAGCGTCGCGAAACACTGGTGCAAGCCCTGGAGCGCCTCGCTGGCGCCCCCTGGGAACCGCTCTACGCCGGGCGCCAGCGCCACCTGATGCGCGAATGGCAGCAGCTCGAGGACACCCCCGAGGCGAGCCTCGAGCGGCGCTACCACGACGCCTGCCTGCGCTGTCGCAAGGTGATCGAGGATCACGAGGCCCAGGAGCGTGCCAATGCCGCCGCCTACCAGCATCGCGAGGATGCCCAGCAGGCCAGCGAGAGCCTGGTGGAGGCGCTGGAAGAGAGCCTCGAGGCACTCGAGCGCAGCGAGACGCTGGGGGCCCAGGATATCGACAGCCTGCGCGCACAGAAGCGACTGCTGGCCCACCGCTGGCAGGAGCTCGCCGACCATCATGTCACCGATGAAGCCCTGCGCCGGCGCTACGACGCCGCCCTGAGCCGCTTCGAGGAGATCGGCGGCGCCTGGGTGCGCCTCACTCAGCGCGCCGGCGAACTCCAACGCGCCCTCGAGGACGACGACGAGGAGCGCCTCAAGGGGTTGCTCACGGCGATCGACTGGCCCGACGACCTGGCCCCCACGCCACTGCTGGACAGGGCCCGCCAGCGACTCGAGCACCGCCCCGCCACCACCCCGGCAACTGACGCGGTATCGGCGGAGCAGTTCGAGGAGCAGCTCGATGAGCTCGAGCGCCTGCTGGAGCGCGGCGCCTTCAAGCCCGCCAGCCGCCTTTACCAGCGCCTGCGCCAACTCGCCGAGCGAGTCGATGGCGCCCGGTTCCGCCCACTGGAGGCACGCTTCAAGCGCCTTGGCGCCCGACTGGCCGAGCTGCGCGACTGGCGAGGGTTCGTGGCCGGCCCCAAGCGCGAGCAGCTGGTTGCCGGCATCGAGGCCCTGGCCGACGACGAGGCCAGCGTGGAGGCCGCCCTGGATCGCCGCCACCGTCAGCTGGTCAAGGAGTGGAAGTCACTGGGCGACGCCGCCGCCAACCGCGAACAGTCGGCCCGCTTCCGCGCCGCCTCGGATCGCATCCACGAGCGCCTGGCGGGCTGGCGGGCACGCCTGGACGCCGAGCGCGACAACAACCTGGCGACGCGTATCGCCCTATGCGAACAGCTCGAGACACTCCTCGACCATCCCGCACAGCAAGCCGACCCGGACGCCCTGCGCGAGATCCGCGATCGCGCCCGGGACCAGTGGCGCCGGGCGTCGCCGGTGCCCCGCGACCAGGCGGAGGCCATCGGACGCCGCTTCGGCGCCATCCGCCACCGGCTCCAGGCACTGATCGATCAGCGCGCCCGGGACATCGCCGAGGCCAAGCGCGAGCTGGTCGAGGAGGCACGCCAGCTGTCGGCAGAGGAGATGCCGGCGACCAGGCGTGCCGAGCAGGCCAAGACGCTGCAGCGTCGCTGGCGAGAACTGGGCCGAGCCCCCAAGGGTGAGGAGCAGGCGCTATGGCGCGAGTTCCGTGGCCTGTGTGACACCATCTTCGCCAGCCGCGAGGCGGCTCGGGATGACCGCGTGCGCCGCGACAGGGAGCGCCTTGACACCATGCAGGCGCTTGTCGACCGCATGGATGGCTGGCAGCCCACCCGACCGGAAGACGCCGAGGTGCTGGCCCGGGCCATCGACGAGGCCGCCGCGCTGGAGCCGCTTCCCGGCGGACGCCGCAGCGAAGGCATGCGCCGACGCTGGTCCGGCATCGTGCGCGCCCGGCGCGAGCGCCTCGAGCGGCTGGCGGTGGCCGACCAGGTGGACACCTGGCAGGCAGTGCGCCCCCTGCTCGAGGCTCACTTGGCGGCGGACGCCGAGAGCCTGGCCGGCAACGAGCCGCGCGAGGTGCCGCTCGCGGAGAGTCCGGCGCTCTCTGAAGACCTGCGCAGCGCCCACTTCAGGCGCAACGCCGCCCGGCAGGAGGGCGCCGCGACCGACACCGTCGAAGAGCGCCTCGCTCGCGTCCGGGTACACCTCTCGCTGCTGGCCGAGGGTAGCGTCAGCCACCGCGACGACCCACTGCGCTTGGCGATACAGGTCGAACGCCTCAACGACAATCTGGGACGCGAGCGCTCCCGAGCCGAGGAGGTGCGCGGCGTGCTGGTTGAGCTGCTGGCCATCGGCCCGGTACCGCCCGAGCTGTGGGAACGCGAGGTGGGCGAGCTGGACCATCTGCTGGAGCGGCTGTCGCGCCTTCCACCCCCCTGAAGCCCGGCATCCGAGCCCCGAAACGACGCAGGAGCGCGAGGTTCCTCCCCGCGCTCCTGCGTCGTGTTGCTCCGCCGAACGGCGAGGCGACAACCGGGATCAGCCCATGAACTGGCCGCCGTTGATATCGATGTTGGCACCGGTGATGAAGCCGGACTCCTCGTCGGCCAGATAGGCCACCAGGCGACCGATCTCCTCGGGCTTGCCGTAACGCTTCACCGGGATGGTTTCACGGATCGACTCGCGCACCTTCTCGGGAATGTTCATGATCATGTCGGTGGCGATATAGCCCGGCGACACGGTGTTGACGGTAATGCCCTTGGTGGCAGTCTCCTGGGCCAGGGACATGGTCAGGCCGTGCATGCCCGCCTTGGCGGCTGCGTAGTTCACCTGCCCGAACTGGCCCTTGCGGCCGTTGATCGAGGAGATGTTGATGATCCGGCCGTACTGCTGCTCGAGCATGCTCTCGATCACGCTGCGGCAGGTGTTGAAGACACTGTTCAGGTTGGTGTCGATGACCTCGTGCCACTGCTCGGGGCTCATCTTCTTCATGGTGCCATCACGGGTGATACCGGCACAGTTGACCAGCACGGCGATCGGCCCGTGCTTCTCCTCGATCTCCTTGACGCCCTTCACACAGGCGTCGTAATCAACCAGGTCGACTCCGGCAATGTCGATATTGTCGAAGCCGGCGGCCTTCTGCTCCTCGAGCCAGGCCTTGGCCTTATCGGGGTTATGATAACCGGCTACTACCTTGTAGCCCTCGGCGGCCAGTGAACGGCAGATCGCACTACCGATGCCGCCAGTACCACCGGTTACCCAAGCGACGCGTGATTGATTGGCCATGTGTACCTCCCTGATGATGATGACACTGTACACCGGCCACCCCGACCGGACTGCACATTGTTCTTGATCAAGCTGTCATCTTGATGACAAGCCGAGGACAGTATGGCCCAAGGAGGGCGAGAGGGACGAGCGTTTGAGGACGATGCTTGACTAAAGGTGAATCCCGTGTAAAATACGCCTCACGTTGATGCGGGGTGGAGCAGTCTGGTAGCTCGTCGGGCTCATAACCCGAAGGTCATCGGTTCAAATCCGGTCCCCGCTACCAAATATCGAAGAAAGCCGATTCCTCCGGGAGTCGGCTTTTTTCTTGCTCATACCCCGAAGGCCATCGGTTCCCTCTCGTTTCAGAACCAGCGGTCCCCGCTACCAAATATCGAAGAAGCTGATTCCTCCGGGGTCGGCTTTTTTCTTGCTCATACCCCGAAGGCCATCGGTTCCCTCCCGTTTCAGAACCAGCGGTCCCCGCTACCAAATAGCGAAGAGGCCGATTCCTCCAGGAGTCGGCTTTTTTCTTGCTCATACCCCGAAGGCTATCGGTTCCCTCTCGTTTCAGAACCGCGACCCGAACTGCCCGAGCCTGCCCCCCTTGAATCCGCCAGCCTTCACCCGCATCTCGTAGGCAAATTCATTCGTTTTCTGGAAGCCCAACCATGTCCATCGTCGATCCGCGTACCGGTGAACCGCTCACTGCCGACACCAGTGCCCCGCAGGAGGCCCAGTCGCAACCTGCCCAGGCCGAGGCGGGCGAGGCCCCCAAGGTCATCATCGACGTCGACGCCAGCAACATCCAGCAGGTGCTGGAGCTTTCCATGCAGGTGCCGGTACTGCTCGACTGCTGGGCCCCCTGGTGCGGCCCCTGCAAGAACCTGATGCCGGTACTGGAAAAGCTGGCCCGCGAATACCAGGGCGCCTTCCTCCTGGCCAAGCTCAACATCGACGAGAACCAGGAGATCGCTGCCCAGCTGGGCGTGCGCTCGGTGCCCGACGTCAAGCTGGTCAGCCAGGGCGGTCTGGTCGACCACTTCCAGGGCGCGTTGCCTGAGAAGGAGATCCGCGAGTGGCTGGGCCGTTACTTCCCTGCACCGGAAGATGCCCCGGCGAGCCCCGAGGACCAGGCCGCCGAGGCGCTGGCTGCCGGGGATGCCGCCACTGCCCGTGCCATCTATCAGGAACTCAGCCAGCAATACCCGGACCACACGCCCTACCAGGTGGAGCTGGCCCGCACCCTGGTGGCCGAGGGGCGCGGCGAGGAGGCTCGCAGCGTGCTCGACAACCTGCCGCCAGAGGAGCGCGATGCTGCCCCGGCCCGTGGTGTGCGCGCCAGCATCGAGTTCGGCGAGGAAGCCCCCTCCGCCGAGGAGCTGGCCGCCCTGGGTGAGCGCGACGACAGCGAGGCGCAGTATCTGCGTGCCCTGCGCCGGATCGCCGACGGCGACTATGAGCCGGGTCTCGAGGGGCTGCTGGCGCTGATGAAAGCCGACCGTGCCTATGGCGATGACGCCGCACGCAAGACCCTGCTGCGAGTCTTCGATGCCCTGGGCGCCGACCACCCGCTGACGGTCAGCTACCGCCGCAAGCTGTTCGCCATGCTCTACTGAGCCAGCACCCCATCCAGCCGCGACAGGGCTTCTTCCAGCTGGGTGGCGGTGGTGCCGAAGTTGAGCCGGGCAAAGCCGGGGTGGCCGAAGTCGGCGCCATCGGAGAGGGCCACCCCGGCGCGCTCCAGCAGCGTTTGCTGGGGTGACTCGCCAAGCCCCGCTTCGCGCAGGTCGAGCCAGGCCAGGTAGGTGGATTCCGGAGCACTCATGGACACCCCGGGCCAGCACGCCACTCGCTCGACCAGGCTGCGGCGGTGGTCACGCAGCACCTCGAGCAGCACCTGCCGCCAGGGGTCCCCCTGAGCGTAGGCGGCCTCTGCGGCCGCCAGCCCCAGCACATTGCCATCCGGCGTCAGCCCCTTTGCCGCCGCTGCGAAGCGCCGTCGCAACCGGGGGTCGGGAATCACCGCGCAGGCGGTGGTAAGCCCGGCCAGATTGAAGGTCTTGGAGGGCGCCCACAGCGTGATGGTGCGCTCGATCAGCGCCGGGAAGGCCGCCGCCAGCGGCACGTGGCGAGCGCCATCGTCAAGCAGCAGGTCGCAGTGCAGCTCGTCGGAGACCACGAGAAGATCGTGGCGCTCCACCAGCTCGGCCAGTCCAGCCAGCTCGTCGTGATCCCAGACCCGCCCGGTGGGATTGTGGGGGTGACACCACAGCAGCAGACGGGTGCGCGGAGTGATCGCCGCCTCCAGGGCCTCGAGGTCGAGGCGCCAGGGCTGGCCCGGCGCCGCTGGCTCGCGCATGCTCGCCTGCTGAGGCGTGCGCCCGGTACGCTCGGCCACCTTGAGGAAGGGCGGGTAGATGGGCGTTACCGTCAGCACCCCATCACCGGGTTCCGTCAGCGCCATGCTGGCCAGGTGCAACGCCGGCACCACCCCGGGCAGCCACTGCTGCCACTCGGGGGCGATCTCCCAGCCGTAGTGCTCGCGGCTCCAGCTGCATAGCGTCTCACGCAGCGAATCGGGCACCAGGCCATAGCCGAAGACACCGTGGTCGACCCGGGCGCGCAGCGCCTCACGCACCGCCGGGGGCGAACCGAAGTCCATGTCGGCCACCCATAGCGGCAGTACCCCGTCACCGTAGCGATGCCACTTCTGTGATGGCCAGTTACCGGACGGGTGCCGACGCTCCACCGGCGTGGCAAAATCGAACGCCATGCGCTCACTCCTTTTCGACGGCCAGGAAAATCCCATGACCTCGACCATGCCCCAGGACGACTTCTATGCCAAGGTGCGCCGCGGCATGCCGCGACTGGTGGCGCAATGGCGTGAACTGGGCCAGGATGCCCCGCAACGCCTCGCCCTGTTGCTCGCCGAGACCGCCCGGGTGGTACGCATCGGCCAGCCGGAAGCCACCCCCGACGCCGCCACCCTGACGGCCTGGAGCGAGGCGAAGAGTGGCGACGAGATCCCGCTGTGGGCCGCGCGGACCGCCACCTTCCTGCTGGTGCAGATGCCCGCCCGGCCCCAGCCCCGCGACGGCGACGAGGCCTGCGCCTGGGCCTACTGCTGGCTGCGCAACCGCGACTTCGACTCCCTGGAGGCGGCGACATCGGCGCTGCCGGCCCACCTGCGCGAGCCGTTGGCAGACGCCCTGCCCGCCGCCTGGCGCGACCGCCAGGGACTGCGACTGATCTAGCGTCTAACAAGGATAAGGAAAACAAGATGGAAGTTCCCCTGAGCTGGCAGCTGGCCAAGCTTGCGGTCTCGATCGGCATGGTGCTGGGCCTCGGTGCCATCGCCGTGCGTGTCAGTCCCCGCGTTGCCGGACTGCTGGCGGGTTATCCGCTGGGCACCGCCATCGCCCTGTTCTTCATCGGCCTGGAGCTATCGCCGGGCTTCGCCGCCGAGAGCGCCGTGCACACCCTGGCCGGCTTCACCGCCACCCTGGCGCTGGGCGGCGGCTACCTGCTGGCCGGGCGCCGCCCCGGGCTACCCAGCGTAGCGGCCGGCACCGCCGCCGGGCTCGCCGCCTTCCTTGCGGTTAGCCTGGTGCTGACCCGGGTGGAGTTCGACCGCCTCACCGGCACCCTCACCACCCTGGCCGCCATTGCCCTGTTCACCTGGCTCTACCGCCGCGTACCGGAGAGCGTGGCCCGCCCCGCCGGGCGCTTCTCCTGGGCTGCCCTGATGGTGCGCGCCCTGCTCGCCGCGGTGATCATCTTCGTGATCACCGGCCTGGCCCATGTGCTGCCGGCCGCCTGGGCCGGGGTGATGGCCGCCTTCCCGGTCACCATGTATCCCTTCCTGGTGATCCTCCACCTGACCCATGGCCCCGGCCCGGTGGCAACCGTGATCAAGCACTACCCCATGGGGCTCGGCGCGCTACTCTGCTATGCGCTGTGCGTCTCCTTCGCCTACCCCACCCTGGGGCTGGCGCTGGGCACCCTGGCCGGCTTCGCCGTGGCCACTCTGTGGCTCGCCGCCTGGACCCGCCTCCAGGCCTGGCAGGGAGCAAGACGGGCCGCGAGGACTTGACCGAGCGCTTGCTCGGGGCAAAGCTGTTCGTTCTGGAGACACCACAACAAGGATTCCCCCATGTTTACCCGCACCATCGAGCCCGCCTTCTACGACACCGATGCCCTGGGCCACGTCAACAATACCCGGCTGCCGGCCTGGTTCGAGCTGGCCCGCAACGACCTCTTCCGGCTGTTCACTCCGGACCTGGACCCGCGCAAGTGGCGGCTGATCATGGCCCGCATGGAGGTCGACTATCGCGCCGAGCTGCAGTATGGCCAGGAGATCGAGATCCGCACCTACGTCTCGCGGCTTGGCAACAGCTCCTTCACCGTCAGCCAGGAGGCGCGCCAGGGCGGCCAGCTCACCAACCTGGGGCACACCGTGATGGTGCACTTCGACCACGAGGCCAAGCAGGCCATCCCCATCGAGGGCGAGCTGCGCGAGGCCCTGGAGGCGCACTTCCACGAGGAGCCCGCCGAGGCATGACTCCCGCCGTCAAGCAGCTGGAGAAGGCCGGGGTCGACTTCGCCCTGGCCGAATACGAGCACGACCCGCGCAGCCCCGCCTACGGCGAGGAGGCCGCCCGGACACTGGGCCTGTCGCCGGACGAGGTATTCAAGACGCTGCTGGCCAGGCTCGACGACGGCCGCCTGGCAGTGGCCATCGTGCCGGTATCGCGCAAGCTCGACCTCAAGGCCCTGGCGCGCGCCGCCGGCGCCCGCAAGGCGCAGATGGCCGAGGCCGAGGAGGCCCAGCGAGCCACCGGCTATGTGGTGGGCGGCATCAGCCCGCTGGGCCAGAAGCGCCGCCTGGCCACCTTCCTGGATGCCAGCGCCGAGGCCCTGGCGGCGATCCACATCAGCGGCGGCCGCCGCGGGCTCGAGATCCGCCTGGCCCCGTCCGACCTGCTCCGGCTGACCGGCGCACGCCTGGCGACGCTGGTCCGCGACTGAGCCGACCGCCCGCTGCCGCTGTCCCACGAGAGACCGGGCAAGCCCGGGCCATGCACCCACAGGAGCTCGCCATGGCCATCCGCTACACCCTCTGGCTGGACCCGGAGGACACCCAGCGCCACCGCGCCATGGAGGCACAGCTGCTGCGCTACTTCATCGAGCGCTTCGCCGACTACCCCCATATCCGCTTGTTCGGCGCCGACCCCTACGATTATGATGCGCCGTTCAATCGACTCCATGACGTGCTGATGGCGCGGGCCGCGGAATACTGCGAGCGGGAGTGGTGCTACGTGCCCACCCCTGAGCAGCTAAATCGCGCCTTCTTCCTGGCCGTTGGCGAGTCCAACAAGTTTCTACGGGACCCCGACGATGGTGATCCAGACCGATAACCCGCCAGACCCCAGCCAGCTGGCGATCATCACCGAGCAGCTCGGCCGCGCCCCCCGCGGCATCGAGGCCGTGGCCGCCACCGATGGCGAGGGCACTCCCCTGGTGCTGCGCATGGCGCCGATCGTCGATGGCAAGCCCTTCCCGACCCTCTACTGGCTGAGCTCCGAGCTCCTCAAGGTGGTGATCTCGCGCATCGAGGCCGACGGCGCCATCAAGCGACTCGAGGCCCGCCTGCAGGAGGAGCCCGAGCTGCTCGCCGCCTACCACGCCAGCCACCGCGACTATGTCGCCGCGCGCTGGGGACACATGAGCGAGATACAAAAGGCTGAGGTAATCCGGCTCGGCTATGATGGCGTGCTCACGGAGCGCGGTATCGGCGGCATCGCCAACTGGGACCAGGTGCGCTGCCTGCACACCCAGTACGCCCACCACCTGTGCGGCGACAACTTCATCGGCCGCTGGATGGACGCCGAGTATGGCGTCGCCGACTGCCTGCCCTGAAGCACCCGGCGCACCCTCACCCCCTGACCATAAGATGTTCAAAAAGGAGTCCCCCGATGCATGTCGATACCCATGTCATTGCCAGCCTCGCCCTGATCGTCAGCATGCTTGGCATCTCCGTGGTCGGCGTCAAGCTGCTGCGCGAGGCCATCAAGCGCGACGCCGACGCCGCCCGCTGAAACAGGGCCACGCGGTAACGAGGGGCGCCTGATGGCGCCCCTCGTCGTTGTGGTTCAGGTTGCGGCGATACGCCAGGCGCGCCAGGATGACCGTTCTTGCCAAGGAGAAGAGCATGTCGAGATTCTGCGTCTTTCTGGGCTCACGGGAGGGCCGTGACCCGCAGTACCTGGCCGACGCCCGACGACTGGGCGAGGCGCTGGCGCACCGTGGACACACCCTGGTCTATGGGGGCGCTCGCATCGGGATGATGGGGGCCCTGGCCGATGCCGCCCTGGAGGCCGGCGGCGAGGTCATCGGGGTGATGCCCGACCACCTGGTGGAGCGTGAGCAGGCCCACCGCGGCCTGACCCGGCTGATCCATGTGCGCAACATGCACGAGCGCAAGGCCAGCATGGCGGCCCATGCCGACGCCTTCATCATGTTGCCCGGGGGGATCGGCACCCTGGAGGAGTTCTTCGAAGCCTGGACCTGGCACTATCTCGGGCTCCACGACAAGCCGATCGGCGTGCTCGACAGCGAGGGCTTCTACGCGCCGCTGCTGGCCTTCCTCGACAACACCGTGGAACAGGGCTTTCTCAACGCCCGCACCCGCGCCGAGCTGTTCGACGCCAGCGCCTCCCTCGACCTGCTGGACATGCTGGAAGCCCGCCTGGCGCACTGAGTCAGGCCTCGCCGGCCAGTTCGCGAGTACGCTGGTAGGTGAGCTGCAGCAGCCGGGCATCCTCGCCGGCGCGATGCCGGTGGATGCCCAGCTCCTCGATCAACGCCTCCTTGGTAGGCTTCCATAGCGCCAGCTGCCCCTCGCCGAGCAGTTTGCGCAGCGCCTCCAGGCGGAAGGCCGGCAGCATGCCGGCATGATGGAAGAGCAGCGACAACCAGGTATTGTCGTAGCCCCAGCTGTCGCTGTAGCAGATCTTCAGCTCGCCGAGCTCGTCATTGAGCCACTGCGCCACCTGGCGCACCGGATACCCCTCGCGCTGCAGGCGTGCACGGCTGATGCCGTGAAGCAGTTCGGCCTTGGGATCCCAGTGGGTCCACTCAGGCAGGGGCTGGATCAGGAAGGCGCAGCTGCTGCCATCGGGGCGAGCCAGCCCCACCTCGATGGGGTAGCTGCCGCGCCCGAATCCGGACGCCTCGATATCGAGCAGGGTCGGTAGCGTCACGGCGGGCAGGGTCCTCGAGGCAGCCACGAAAGGAAGAGTGCCGCCGCAGCGGCACCTCGCAGGCTAGTGTCGCGTCTCGTCTTCCACGCTGTCCAGCACCTCGCCGAATCCAGCGGCGCGGTCGGCCAGGCACTGCCAGTGGGCGGCACGTTCGGCGTCCACCGGCAGTCCCAGCCGGCCCTCACGGTAGGCGCGCGCCAGGCGCTGGGCAGCCAGCGGATGGCCCGCCTCGCCGGCGCGGGCGTACCAGGTCACGGCGTGGTCGTCACGGCGCGGATAGAGGGCGCAGCCATTCTCGTAGATCTGCCCCGCCTGGTACTGGGCACGGGAGTCGCCGGCGTGGGCGGCCTCGAGCACATAGCGGGCACCGCGGGCCTTGTCCTGGGGCGACATGCCACGGTGAAACAGCATATGCCCATAGGTGGAGAGCGCCGCCGGATGGCCGGCGTCGGCACAGCGCTGAAAGAGATGCATGGTCAGGCGCTGGGTGCGCGGCGAGCGAGGCAACCAGCGGGTATGGAAGAGCTGCTCCGCCAGGCGGTACTCGAGCCGTGTGAACAGTGATGATGCCTGTGTCATGGCCTTCCACCGAATCCTGTATCGCGAGAAAAAGACACCCGGCACCACCCTGTGCGCGGCGTCTGACATCTGGCCCACCCCGGTCCACGGGGCATAACGGGCGGCCAGCATACGCCCGCCCCCGCAGGGACTCAACCCCGGGCATTGCCGCCCCGTCGGTGCCTGGCTACCATGCCGACTCCATTTCCCGAACCGTGAGGACGCCAGGATGCAGACGCGACCGCTGGGCGATACCGGCATCGAGGTCAGCCGCCTCTGTCTGGGCACCATGACCTTTGGCGAACAGAACAGCGAGGCCGAGGCCCACAAGCAGCTCGAGCGCGCGGTTGCCTTCGGTATCAACTTCATCGACACCGCCGAGATGTACCCGGTGCCACCCAGAGCGGAGACCCAGGGCCGCACCGAGAGCTATATCGGCAGCTGGCTCAAGCGCCGCGGCAGCCGCGACGACGTGATCATCGCCACCAAGGCGGCCGGCCCCGGCCTCGAGCATATCCGCGGCGGCCCGCGGTTGACTCGCGCACACCTCCATCAGGCCATCGACGAGAGCCTTGAGCGCCTGCAGACCGACTACGTCGACCTCTACCAGCTGCACTGGCCGGAGCGGAAGGCCAACTTCTTCGGCAAGCTCGGTTACGTTCCCGACGATGAGGAGGACGCCACCCCGCTCGAGGAGACCCTGGCCGCCCTCAAGGAGCTGGTGGACGCGGGCAAGGTACGTGCCATCGGCCTCTCCAACGACACTCCCTGGGGGGTGATGCGCGCCCTGCAGCTGGCCGATACCCAGGGCCTGCCGCGGGTCGCCTCGGTGCAGAACCCCTACAACCTGCTCAACCGCAGCTTCGAGGTGGGCCTGGCCGAGATCGCCCACCGCGAGCGGGTGGGGCTGCTCGCCTACTCGCCGCTGGCCTTCGGCATGCTCTCCGGCAAGTACCTCGACGGCGCCCGCCCGGAAGGTGCCCGGCTGACACTGTTCGAGCGCTTCCAGCGCTACACCAACCCCCAGGCACAGGCCGCCACTGCCGAGTATGTGAGGATCGCCCAGGAGGCCGGCCTCGACCCCGCACAGATGGCGCTGGCCTTCGTCAACTCGCGCCCCTTCCTGACCAGCAATATCATCGGCGCCACCAGCATGGCGCAGTTGGAGAGCAACCTGGCAAGCGAGTCCTTGCGCCTCGAAGGCGACGTACTCGAGGCCATCGAAGATGTGCATCGCCGCTACTCCAATCCCGCCCCCTGAGGCCACCGCCCCGCCCGGCGACTATCACCGCGATAGCCCCTCGGGCGGGGCGCCCTTGGTATACTCGACCGCGACCCCACCGGATTCAGGAGCGCCCCATGCTGAGCGTGATCTCGCCCGCCAAGACGCTGGACTTCGAGACCCCGGCCACCACGGCCCTGCACACCCAGCCGGACTTCCTCGACCAGAGCCGCGAGCTGATCGAAATCCTGCGCGACTATTCGCCCCAGCGGCTCTCCGAGCTGATGGGCATCAGCGACAAGCTGGCCGCCCTCAACGCCGCGCGCTACGGCGAGTGGCACACCCCATTCACCCCGCAGAACGCCAAGCCCGCCGCCCAAGCCTTCCAGGGTGACGTCTACGTGGGACTCGAGGCCGACTCCTTCGACGACGGCGACAACGCCTTCGCCCAGGAGCACCTGCGCATCCTATCCGGCCTCTACGGCCTGCTGCGCCCGCTGGACCTGATCCAGCCCTACCGCCTGGAGATGGGCACCCGGCTCGAGAACCCGGCGGGCAAGGACCTCTACGCCTTCTGGAAGGCGACCCTCACCGCCGAACTCGACCGCGCCGTCGCGGCCAGCGGCAGCCCGGTGCTGGTCAACCTCGCCTCCAACGAGTACTTCAAGGCGGTCGATACCAAGAAGCTCGAGGCACGGGTGATCACCCCGGTGTTCAAGGACGAGAAGAACGGCAAGCTGAAGATCATCAGCTTCTACGCCAAGAAGGCCCGCGGCCTGATGGCGGCATGGATGATCCGCCAGCGCCTGGACGACCCGGAGGGCCTCAAGGAGTTCGACGTGGCCGGCTACGCCTACAACGCCGCCATGAGCGAGGGCGACACCCTGGTCTTCACCCGCCCCGAGGGTGCCGCCTGAACCGGCAGGGGAGCCCCGATCGTCGTTGCTTCCCGCCATCGCCGATAAATCGGGCTCCCACGCTACCGGTGGGAGCGCAGATCCTGCGCGAATGGAGGCCGAAGGCCTCCCAAGGCATCGCGGCTAGGCAAACACCAGCGGCCGTGAGGCGCGAGCCTTGAGGAAACGGCGGTGGGCCTGCTTGAAGCGCTCGTCGTCGCAGCGGTGCAGCCACTCATAGGCCACCATGTCGGCGCTCACCGCCACCGCTCCCGCCTGCACCATGCGTTCCCGAGCCAGACGCGCCTCCGCCGCGCGGCGGCTGGCGCAGGCCTCGGTCAGCCAGTAGACCTCGTAACCCGCCTCAAGCAGTCCGAGCCCGGTCTGCATCACGCAGATATGTGCCTCGGTGCCGCACAGCACCACCTGGCGCCGACCGCTTTCCGTAAGGGTGGCGGCGAACTCCGGGTTGGCGCAGGCGTCGAAGGTCAACTTCTGCCACAGCCGGTGCCCTGGCAGCGCCTCGAGCAGCCGCGGCTCGCTGCCGCCCAGCCCCTCGGGGTACTGCTCGGTGACCCACACCGGCACCTCGATGGACTCGGCCAGGCCGCCCAGCCAGGCCGCCTCGTTCACCGCCTGGTCGCCGTGCTCGATGACCGGCAGCAGCCCCGCCTGCAGATCAACGACCAGCAGCAGGCTCTCTTCTCGTTTCAGGCGCATGGCTCTCACTCCCTATTGTTGTCGGCACTACTGTTGTCGGCACTACTGTTATCGGCACTACGCTGTCGATTTTTGTGGAGGCCACCAGCATAGCCGCTAGAATGGCCTGACTCGACTCTTCCTCCCCCTGACCGAAGACGACACCCCATGACCACACGATTTACTCATACCTCGCTCTTCCGCCACCTGCTGATCATGCTGGTGGCGGGTTTATTCACTCTGGGCCCGGCCCTGCAGGACGCCGAGGCGCGTCGCCTGGGCGGCGGCAAGAGCTTCGGCACCCAGTCACGCAGCGTGCAGCAGCAGCCGGCCGCGACCCAGAACCAGGCCACCGGCACCCGCGCCACCCAGGGCCGTGCCGGCTCGCGCATGCCCGGCATGCTGGGCGGGATGCTGGCCGGCGGGTTGCTCGCCGCGCTGTTCTTCGGTGGCGCCCTCGATGAACTGCGGCTGATGGATATCCTGGTGGTTGCCGGCATCGCCTTCCTGCTCTTCCGGCTGCTGGCACGCCGGCGGCCGGCCGTGGCGGGTGGCCCCGCGCCAAACGCCGATGAGACGCGCGGTGCAGCCACGGCCCAGTCCTTCCAGGCCAGTGCTGCTCCAACCGCTGGCGCCTTCGCCGGCGAACCCGAGTGGTTCGACCGGGAGCGCTTCCTGGGCGGTGCCAAGGAGCACTTCATGACCCTGCAGCGCGCCTGGGACAACAACGACCTCGCCGGCATTCAGGAGTACGTCACTCCGGAGCTCTACAACCTGCTGCGCGAGGAGCGCGCCCGCCAGCCGGCCAACAACCGCACCGAGGTGGTGCGCCTGTTCGCCGAGCTGGGGATGGTCCAGGAGGTGGGGCAGCAGGCCGAGGCCACGGTGATCTTCCACGGCATCCTCGACGAGAACGGTGAGCACAGCGAGTTCAACGAGACCTGGCACCTGATGCGCGAGCTGCGCGATGGCGCCCCCTGGTACGTGCAGGGCATCGAACAGAACGGCTGACACCCGGCCGCCCAACCCGGGCGGCCGCATGACGCCGCCGCTGGCCGGGTGCTATGATCCACGATCAATAACGAACTCGTAGACACCAACAGCACAACGAGGAATCCGGCTTGTCACACTTACCGGTGATCGTCGGCATGGGCGGCGTGAACCCTGCCGGCAGAACCTCGGGCCACCAGGCGTTTCGCCGTACCGTGCTCGACGCCCTGCCCGCGGAGGAGCAGGCCCGCACCCTGCTCGGCCTGGCCGCCATGATGCGCCTGGCCAGCGGCCAGGAGGACGGCAGCTGGCAGGACGCCGAAGGGCACACCCTGGACCCCGGCGCCATTGTCGAGCAGACCCGCCAGCAGGTCCTCGACCATACCCTGATCCGCCGCATCGAGGACCCGCGCTTCAACGACGAAGGCCTGCCTGCCAATCGTCGAGCCAGCCTGGCGTTGGACGCGCCACTCACCTTCCGCATCCGGCGTCGCCAGCTGCCCCAGGACCTGCCGGCCACCTGGCAGGTGCGCGAGCTCGACCGCAAGCTGCTCGAGGTGACGGTGCCCGCCGGGGAGATGGACGTGATGCTCCCCGAGCACCGCCCCGCCCAGGTGCGTGCCGCCGGCCAGTTGCCCAGCGGCTTCGAGCCCAGCCAGCTCTACCGCAGCGTGCACCACCCGCGCGGGCTCTCCATGGCCATCTTCGCCGCCAGCGACTGCCTGGGCGACAGCGGCCTCGACTGGGACACCCTGCGCGACCGCCTCGACCCCGACGCGGTCGCCGTCTATGCCGGCAACTCCATCGGCCAGCTTGACGACGAGGGCTGGGGCGGGCTGCTCAAGAGCTTCGTCTCCGGAAAGCGCGCCACCTCCAAGCAGATGCCGCTGGGCTACGGCCAGATGCCTGCCGACTTCCTCAACGCCTATGTGCTGGGCAGCGTGGGGGGCACCGGCGCGGCGATGGGCGCCTGCGCCAGTTTCCTCTACAACCTGCGCCTGGGCGTGGACGATATCCGCGCCGGACGCCGCCGGGTAGTCATGGTGGGCACCGCCGATGCTCCGGTCACCCCGGAGATCATCGAGGGCTTCCGCGCCATGGGCGCCCTGGCCGACGACGACAGCCTGCGCGCCCTGGATGCCCTGGAGCTGCTGACCGACGCCGACTACCAGAAGGCCTGCCGCCCCTTCGCCCGCAACTGCGGCTTCACCATCGCCGAATCCAGCCAGTTCGTGATGCTGATGGATGATGCCCTCGCTCTTGAGGTGGGCGCCGAGATCCTAGGCAGCGTGCCGGACGTCTTCGTCAACGCCGACGGCTGGAAACGCTCGATCTCCGCGCCGGGCATCGGCAACTACATCACCCTGGGAAAGGCCGCCTCCCTGGTGCGGGAGATGCTCGGCGAACAGGCACTGCGTAAGCGCACCTTCCTGCACGCCCACGGCACCAGCACGCCCAAGAACCGCACCACCGAATCCCATGTCTTCGACCTGGTAGCGCGGGCCTATGGCATCGAGGCGTGGCCGGTGGTGGCGGTGAAGTCCTATGTGGGCCACTCCCAGGGCAGTGCCGCCGGCGACCAGTTGACCAGCGCCCTGGGCAGCTTCGCCCACGGCCTGCTGCCGGGCATCGCCAATCTGGATGCCGTGGCCGACGACGTCCATGCCGAGCGGCTGCGGCTCTCATGCGAGTCCATGCCCTTCTCCGCGGACGCCGCCTTCATCAATGCCAAGGGCTTCGGCGGCAACAACGCTACCGGCGTGCTGCTCTCCCCGGCGGTGACCGAGCGCCTGCTGCTGCAGCGCCACGGCGAGGCCGCCGTTGCCGCCTGGCAGGTACGCCGCGAGGCGACCCGCGAGGCCGCCGCCGCCTACCGCCGGCAGGCCGACCAGGGGCGCTTCGCGCCGCGCTACCGCTTCGGTGAGGGCGTGCTGGAGGGGCCGGAGCTCACGATCAGCGACGCCGAGATCCAGATCCCCGGCTATGCCCGCCCGGTCTCCCTGGCAGTGGACAACCCCTTCGGACGACTCGAGGAGTGACGGCGATGAACACCGCGGTATACCCCGGCACCTTCGACCCCATCACCAACGGCCACTTCGACCTGATCGAGCGCGCCTCTCGACTCTTCGACAAGGTGGTGGTGGCCATCGCCACGAGCCCCGGCAAGGGCCCGGCGCTGGATATCGATACGCGGATCGCCCTGGCACGTGAGGTCACCGCCGGGCTCGACAACATCGAGGTGGTCGGCTTCTCGGGGCTGATGACACAATTCATGCAGCAGCAAGGCGCGCGCGTGCTGCTGCGCGGCCTGCGCGCGGTCTCCGACTTCGAGTACGAGCTGCAGCTTGCCAACATGAATCGCGCTCAGATGCCGGAGCTCGAGACCGTATTCCTGACCCCGGCAGTGGAGAACTCCTATATCTCATCCACCCTGGTGCGCGAGATCGCCAAGCTGGGCGGCGATGTCTCGCTGCATGTGCATCCCAGGGTCGCCGCGGCGCTGAAGAGCCTTTACAATACCTGACTACAAGGCTCGGGATTGCACCGAGCAGATCCCGACGACCGCGGCCAGCGACTTCCGTGAGGTACCCCCATGGCCCTGATGATCACCGACGAGTGCATCAACTGCGATGTCTGCGAGCCGGAATGCCCCAACGGCGCCATCTCGCCAGGCGAGGAGATCTATATCATCGACCCGGAGCTGTGCACCGAGTGCGTCGGCCACTACGACGAACCGCAGTGCCAGCAGGTGTGCCCGGTAGACTGCATTCCCCTCGACCCCGAGCGCGAGGAGAGCCGTGAGGAACTGATGGCCAAGTATGAGCGCATCACCGCCGCCTGACGTCCTCCCGCGCAGACCACACGATCACCGATACAGCGACGCCCCGCTCCTGCGAGCGGGGCGTCGTGATTTTCAGGCGCGTCGGTTCAGTTCGTCTCGCTGGAAGGCGAGGATTTCGGCTCCTGGGGAGGCAGGCTGGTGGTGCAGCCCAGGCAGCGTGCGAAGGTGGCTCTGGCCGGTGTCATGACCAGCGTCTCGGCCACCCCTTCCATGTTGCCGCCCATCGCGGAAAAGGGCGCCGATACAATAAACAGCGCCGTCCCCCCCACCATCGCTGCAGCCAGCAGAGGCCTGGCGATCAGGGCGTCCAGGATCATGGCGCCGCCACTCGGCTGCGCTTCCACACTCTGGGCCTGCTGGGCAGATACCGGCACGCTGAGCAGCATGGCCGTCAGCAGCATGCCGAGAAGGGTCGTTCGTAAGGCCATCAGTTTCATTTCCATCCCCTGCTTGATTTCCCCCGCCCCCTGGCCGAGGTTCGTTATTGACGCCATCGTGACGGCGACGGTCTCAAGGTAACCCGCTTTTCCGAAGGGCCCAAGGCCTATCCTGAGCATAGCTGCCCCGCGCAGGTTGCACCTCCATCGCGGGTCGGCCATGCTGCGCGGCTCGCAACCCTCAGGAGCCCTTCGTGAGCCGCTCGGATTCCTCGTCCCCCGCGTCCGCACACCGGCGCATCCTGACGCTGGCCTGGCCGATCATCCTCTCCAATATCACCGTGCCGCTGCTCGGGCTGGTGGATACCGCCGTGGTCGGCCACCTGCCGGACTCCCGCTACCTGGCCGCGGTGACCCTGGGCGCCACCCTGTTCAGTTTCCTCTACTGGGGCTTCGGCTTCCTGCGCATGGGCACCACCGGGCTCACCTCCCAGGCGGTGGGCCGCGAGAGCGACAGCGACGTGCGCAACCTGCTGGGCCAGTCACTGCTGCTGGCAGCGGGCATCGGTGCGGCCTTGATCCTGCTTTCGCGGCCGCTGATCACGCTGGGGCTGTGGCTGCTCGATGGCAGCGAGGTGGCCACGGCGCTGGCCGCCGAGTATGCCGAGATCCGCATCCTCTCGGCGCCGGCGGTGCTCGCCAACTACGCCATCCTCGGCTGGTTCCTGGGCCAGCAGAACTCGCGGGTGACCCTGGCGATCCTGGTGCTGACCAACGGCGTCAATATCGTGCTCGACCTGGTGTTCGTGGTGGGCCTGGGGATGACCAGCGACGGCGTGGCCTGGGCCACGGTGATCGCCGACTACACCGCACTCGCCTTCGGCCTGTGGCTGGTCTCGCGCCAACTCAGGTGGCTCTCGGGGCGCTTCCTGCGCAGTCGCCTGCTGGCGCTTGCCGCCTACGGGGAGCTTTTCTCGGTCAACGCCAACCTCTTCGTGCGCACACTGGGGCTGCTGTTTGCCATGGCCTTCTTCACTTCCCGGGGGGCGGCCCAGGGCGACACCGTGCTCGCCGCCAACGCCGTGCTGCTGCAGTTCATCATGCTCACCAGCTACGCCCTGGATGGCTTCGCCCACGCCGCCGAGGCCCTTACCGGGCGTTCGGTGGGGGCCAGGCGCTGGGCGGAGTTCGGCCGCATAGTGCGCGGTGCGGCCTGGTTCTCGCTGATCACCGCCGGCATCGCCTCGCTGGCCTTCGCCCTGGGCGGCGAGGCGCTGATCGCCCTGCTTACCGGCCTGCCGGAGGTGCGGGACACCGCCGCCAGCTACCTGCCGTGGATGGTCGCCATGCCGCTGATCGCGGTGTGGAGCTACCTGCTGGACGGCGTCTTCATCGGCGCCACGGCGATCCGCGAGATGCGCAACAGCATCTTCGCCGGGCTTGCGGCCTACCTGCCCGCCTGGTGGCTGACCCAGGCGCTGCTGCCGGAATCACTCACCAACCACGGCCTGTGGCTGGCCTTCACGCTGTTTACCCTGGTGCGCTCGGCGACGCTGATCGCCTACTACCATCAGCGCCGCCGCAGCGACTGGCGTGAGAAGCCTGGACCGTTGGTAGTGCAATAACGCAAGATACTGACGCTGCGCTACTTTCTGTGTTGAAACTTCAAGAACACTCACAACAGTAAGGGAACGCCATGCTCAAGGCCCTCTCGAGACCGGCGGTAAAGCTGGTCGAACGCTACCTGCCCGACCCCTATATCTTCGTGCTGCTGCTGACCATCATCGCCGCGGTGGCAGCCATCGCCGTGGAGCGCCAGACACCGCTGGCGGTGATGCGCATGTGGGGCGACGGCTTCTGGAACCTGCTGACCTTCTCGATGCAGATGCTGCTGGTGCTGGTCACCGGCTTCATGCTGGCCAGCTCCCCTCCCGTGAAGAAGCTGCTGCAGCGCCTCGCGGCCCTGGCCAAGGGGCCCGGCGGCGCCATCCTGCTGGTCACCTATGTGTCGCTGGCGGCCAGCTGGATCAACTGGGGCTTCGGCCTGGTGGTGGGTGCGCTGTTCGCCAAGGAGCTCGCTCGCCTGGTGCGCGTCGACTACCGCCTGCTGGTGGCCAGTGCCTACTCCGGCTTCGTGGTGTGGCACGGCGGCCTGGCCGGCTCGGTGCCGCTGACCATCGCCACCGAGGGCCACTTCAGTGCCGACCAGATCGGCGTGATCGGCACCGGCTCCACCGTCTTCGCCTTCTTCAACCTGGCCATCGTGGTGATGCTGTTCATCGCCGTACCGCTGGTCAACCGCATGATGCTTCCCGACGAGAACGAGAGCGTCTTCATCGATCCCAAGCTGCTGGGCGAGGACGAGGAGGTGCGCGTGCGCATCACCCGCCCCGCCGAACGCATGGAGAACAGCGTGGTGCTGGCCTGGCTGGTGGGCATCCCCGGCCTGATCTATCTGGTCGACCACTTCTTCCTGCGCGGCGGAGGCCTCAACCTCAACATCGTCAACTTCCTGTTCCTGTTCCTGGCCATCGTGCTGCACCGCACCCCGCGCAGCCTGCTGACCAGCCTGCAGGAGGCGATCAAGGGCGGCGCCGGCATCGTCATCCAGTTCCCCTTCTACGCCGGGATCATGGCGATCATGGTGCAGTCCGGCCTGGCGGCGACCCTCTCCGAGGGGCTGGTCTCCTTCGCCACCGAGACCACCCTGCCCTTCTGGACCTTCATCAGCGCCGGCATCGTCAACCTCTTCGTGCCCTCCGGGGGCGGCCAGTGGGCGGTGCAGGCGCCGGTAATGCTGCCCGCCGCCGAGGCCCTGGGGGTGGAGATCCCGCGGGTGGCCATGGCCGTGGCCTGGGGTGATGCCTGGACCAACCTGCTGCAGCCCTTCTGGGCCCTGCCGGTGCTGGGCATCGCCGGCCTCAAGGCCAAGGACATCATGGGCTTCTGCCTGATCCAGCTGGTCATCACCGGGGTACTGATCTCCATCGGGCTGACCTGGTTCTGACGTTCGCTCCCTCCCCACGCAAAACGCCTTGTCCCCAGGTAGGGGGCAAGGCGTTATGCTGTGGATAACACACAAGGAGACCACTCATGGACGCCCACCCCCTGCCCGGCCAGCATGAGCTATCGATGACCGTGCTGATGACCCCCGACATGGCCAACTTCAGCGGCAAGGTGCATGGCGGGGCCATCCTCAAGAAGTTAGACGAGGTGGCCTACGCCTGCGCCAGCCGCTACGCCGGCCACTACGTGGTCACCCTCTCGGTGGACCAGGTGCTGTTCAAGCAGCCAATCCACGTGGGCGAGCTGGTCACCTTCCTGGCCTGCGTCAACCACGTCGGCCGCTCCTCCATGGAGATCGGCGTCAAGGTGGTGGCCGAGGACATCCAGAACAAGCTGATCCGTCACACCAACAGCTGTTACCTGACCATGGTGGCGGTGGACTCCGACGGCAAGCCGGCCCCCGTGCCTCCGCTCAGGCTGGAGACGAAACTGCAGAAGCTGCGCTTCGAGAAGGCCGCCCTGCGCAAGAAACTGCGCAAGCAGGCCGAAGAGGAGGAGCGCCGCACCCAGGACGAGCACGGCGCCAGGGAAGGGAGCGACTAGCCACAGTCCAGGGAGGCGATGGTGTCCGTCTCGTCGAGGTGGACGTTGAGGCGATCGGGCCGATGGTCGAGGGTCACCGCCTCGCCGGGGCGAATCACCCGCATGGCGGCCGCCCCGCTCTCGTCGCGGATCGCCTCGCCGAGCGCCTCGCTGTAGGCGCGGCCGACACGGTCCTGGACGCGCTCCGCGCCGCACTCGCCGCTGGCCTCTACCCGGGGCGGCGGCGGGGCGGGATCAGGGCTCGGTGCCGCATTCATGCTGCTGCAGCCGGCCAGCAGCAGGCCGATTGCAAGCGCCGAAAATCTCGTCATGAACATCTGGGGTTCCTTGCCTGGGTTTCTATCCTGGGTTTCTACCTCAGAAGCGATAAAAACGCCGAAGCGACAAACGCTCCGGCGGTACGCCCCCCTGGGGGTGGGAATCAGTCGCTGGCGTCCTGGATCGCCTCACCGCCGCGCTCGATATCCTGGCCGGCACCGCGAATGGTATTGCAGCCGGAGAGCAGCGACACGGCGAACAGCGCCGCCATCAGCATCAACAGTGATCGTTTCATGGGGCTCTATCTCCTTGCGGATTCAGGGTGTTGCAAAGGTTAATTTAGCAGCTGACGGCACGCCATGCCCTACCCGATCAGCAAGCGCAGAATGATCGCCACGATCACCGCCACGGTGAGCCACTTGACCACGAAGGCCCCGCGGGGGCTGACATTGACCTTCACCGCCAGCCAGGCCCCGGTCATGCTTCCCGCCGCCAACAGCAGGCCGTAACCCCAACGCACCTGGTCATTGACCAGAAAGAGCACCAGCGCCGGCAGGGTATAGACCAGCACGATCAGCACCTTGAAGACATTCACCTGGGCCAGGTCGATCTTGAGCATCCGGTAGAGCACCACGATGAACAGGATGCCCACCCCCACCTGGATAAAGCCGCCGTAGAGCCCGATGCCGAACATCGCCAGGTAGATCGCCGGAGTCAGCCGCTCGGGCGTCAGCGGACGGGTGTCCAGGCGCGGCTGGGGCAGCAGCATGAGCAGTGCCGACCCCGCCATCACCACGATCAGGATCGCCTCGAACAGGGCATCGCCGGTGCGCAGGGCCAGCCAGGCCCCGACCAGCGAGCCAACCACTGCCGGCACCGAGAGCCGCAGCGAGAGGCCCACATGGCGCGCCCCGGCACGGAAGAAGTTGTAGACCGCCGAGACGCTCTGCAGCGCGATGGAGACGCGGTTGGTGCCGTTGGCCTCTTGGGGTGGCAGGCCCAGGAACATCAGCAGCGGCAGGGTGAGCATGGAGCCACCGGCAGAGAGCACATTGATGAAGCCGGCCAGGGTGCCGATCAGCAGCAGGGCCAGCGCCTCGATCAGGGTCATGGGAGAGTCCTTTCAGGGGCGGGCTGCACAGCTTAGCCGCCCGGGCAGCCGGGGAAAACTCCCCGCGCTTCTGTACCAGCGGTTCTGTGGCATGATGCCAGGCAGGCGATACCACTCGTTGATTACCCGGGAGAGCCCAGATGGACCACTTCGAGCCCGATCCCCGCCTGGTGGAAGACAGCTATCCGGTCACCGAGCTGCCGCTGTGCCAGCTGCGGCTGATGAACGATACCCGCTTTCCCTGGCTGCTGCTGATCCCGCGCAAGCGAGGTGTCGGCGAGGTCTTCGAACTGGACGAGGCGGAGCAGCAGCAGTTGTGGCGGGAGGCGGGGCGGATCGGCCAGGCCTTCAAGACGCTGATGGAGGCCGACAAGCTGAATGTCGCGAGCCTCGGCAACGTGGTGGCACAGCTGCATGTGCACCTGGTGCTGCGCCGGGAGGGTGACGACGCCTGGCCGGGGCCGGTGTGGGGCCAGGGCGAGGCCACTCCCTACGACCTCGATGCCCTGGCCGCCATGCGTGACCGAGTATTGGCCATGATCGAGGGGCTCGACCTGCGCCCCGAGGCGGCAAAGGCCAGCTGAGGCCGCCGGCCGATACCGGGACTGCCGAGCCACAGTCAGTCACTGGCGGCAAGCCTGGCGGCGATCTCCGCCGTCAGCCGCCCCAGGGTGCTCGGCGGCAGGACACGCCCGCCACGGGTGGCGGTCAGCGCAAGCTGGCTGCCCTCCCCCCGGGCCTCGACACGGACCAGTATTCGATAGCCCGGCCAGCGCGAGAACACCGCCTCGAGCCGACCCAGGGAGGCGTCGGCATGGCGCACCACATAGCCGCCCGCCATCAACGCCTCGGCGGCGGCCTCCAGGGCCGCATCCGGCGACGCGGCGAGCATCAACTCGGTGGGCGACGCCGCGGGCCGCGGGGTGGCGCACCCGGCGAGCAGCAGGGCCACCAGCAGCACGATCGGCAGACGACTCATGGCGCACTCCCGGCCCGCATGGCGCGGTGCAGGTCACTGCAGAAGGCCTCGGTGCTGGCACTGCGTGTCTCCACCAGCTCGCCGCGCCAGTCGATGATCTGTAGGTCGCGGCTGACCCGCACCTCGCTCCCGCTGACCAGCAGCGAGACCCGCTCCAGCTGGGTAGCGTCGCGGGTCAGGCTGCCGACCCCGCCGAAGCCGATCATCACCCCGCCGCCAATGCCGCCACTGCCCCCGCCGAGGCCGATGCCGCCGAACACCCCGTGACGCCCCCCGGTAGCGTAGCGATCGCCGTAGCCGGGCAGGATGCGGGTCCGCTCGGCGCTCACCAGTGCCGGGGCGCTGGCGGTATGGCGGATCAGGAAGCCGTCATCCTCCAGGGCAACCACCGCGCGACGCAGGATCTCACCGGGTGGCTCGGCCGCAGCCGGCCAGCGGCAGGCCGCCGCGGGAAGTGGCTCCGCTACCGGCAAGGTCGCAGGAACGGTCTGGCAGCCGGCCAATGCCAGCATGATGAGCAACGGCCAGGGACGCATGGTCTCTCTCCCGAGGTTGGACAGCTCCAGTGTAGGCCAGGGCAATCGCGGTTACCGACAGGGTGATGGCGAAAGGCGCCGGGAACAGCCTTGAGCGGTACTGCCATCTGCGATTGCCCCGCACTGTAGGCGCGGCGGGGTGACGCAGGTCACTTGAAATCGGCATCGCCTGCCAAGATGTCATGCAACACGGCTATCATGGCCATGATCAGGATGCGCTGGCCGCCATCTGGTGGCACGCTGATCATGGATACCCAAGCGACCAAGGAGGCATTCGCATGAGCGACACCAACCGTATCGGCCTGCACGAGGCCAGCGCCAGCCAGCTGGCCGAGAAGCTCAACGAGCTGCTGGCCAACTACCAGATCTTCTACATGAACGTGCGCGGCTACCACTGGAACGTGAAGGGCCCGCAGTTCTTCCAGCTCCACGAGAAGTTCGAGGAGCTCTACACCGACCTGCTGACCAAGGTCGACGAGGTTGCCGAGCGCATCCTTACCCTGGGCCACCAGCCGGTGCACGCCTACAGTGACTACGTCGAGATTTCGCGCATCAAGGAGGACAAGAACGTCTCGGACGGCAAGACCTGCGTCGAGGGCGTGCTGGCAGGCTATCAGGTGCTGATCGAGCTGCAGCGCGAGATCCTCTCCCTGGCCTCGGATGCCGACGACGAGGGCACTGCCGCCCAGGCCGGCGACTATATCCGCGAGCAGGAGAAGACCGTATGGATGCTGGCCAGCTACCTGGCCTGATCCGGAAGCAGGGTTTCTCTCACGACAACGCCGGGCCCCCAGGCCCGGCGTTGTCGTATCTGGCTGGCGCGGCGCTCAGGCCGCGGGGCGAGCCAGGTCTTCCACCAGGGCGCGCAGCAGCGTCCAGAACTCCTCAACCGAGGCGACCTCGACCCGCTCGTCCGGCGAGTGGGCGCCGCGGATCAGCGGGCCGAAGGAGATCATCTCCAGCTCGGGGTACTTGCCGCCCAGAATGCCGCACTCCAGCCCGGCATGGATCACCTTGACCGCCGCCTCGCAGCCCAACCGTTCACGGTGCACCCGCTGGAAGCGCGTGAGCAGCTCGCTGCCCGGCTGCGGTGTCCAGCCCGGATAGCCGTTCTCGATGCGCACCCGGGCGCCGATCAGCTCGAATAGCGCACGCAGGCGGTCGGCCAGGTCCCGGGTGGCGCTGTCGCGCAGCGAGCGTACCAGGGCACCGAGCTGGAAGCGTCCTTTCTCGAGGCTGACCACCCCGAGGTTATTGGAGGTCTCGACCACGCCGGGCACCTCCTGGCTCATGCGCTCGACGCCGCAGGGAGCGGCGTGCAGGGCGGCCAGCAGCAGGTGGGTCGCCTGGGGATTGAGCGGCTCGTCGGCGGGCCTCTCGGTCGCCTCGAGGGTCAGCGAAAGCCCATCGTCGACCCCGGCCAGCTCGGCGCGCAAGGTGGCCTCGAGAGCTGCCATCTCGGCCGTGGCGGCCTCGCGCTCCTCCTCGGGCAGCGCCAGCACGGCGAAGGCCTCCCGCGGCAGGGCGTTGCGCAGGGTGCCGCCCTGGTAGCTCACCAGGCGGGCATCGAAGCGCTCCAGGGCGCGCAACGCGCGAACCAGCAGCCGGTTGGCGTTGCCCAGCCCCTTGTGGATATCGATTCCCGAGTGGCCGCCGCGCAGGCCGGTGAGCGACAGCCGCAGCGCCACCTCGTCGTCGGCCATCGCCGCGGTCGGCAGCTGCGCCTCCACCACCACATCGGTGCCGCCGGCACAGCCGATGAACACCTCGCCACGATCCTCGGAGTCGAGGTTGAGCAGGTAGTGCCCGGTGAGCCAGCCTTCGGCGAGGTTGAGCGCCCCGCCCATGCCGGACTCCTCCTCCAGGGTGAAGAGCGCCTCCAGCGGGCCATGCTCGAGGTCATCGGCCTCGAGGATCGCCAGGGCGGCGGCCACGCCGAGGCCGTTGTCGGCGCCCAGGGTGGTGCCGCTGGCGCGCAGCCAGCCATCGTCGCCGAGGCGGGTCTCGATGGGGTCGCGGGTGAAGTCGTGGGGGTGGTCGCTGTTGGCCTGGGGAACCATGTCCAGGTGGCCCTGAAAGATCACCCCCGGGGCGGCCTCGCGGCCAGGAGTCGCGGGCTTGCGGATCAGCAGGTTGCCGAAGGCATCGCGCTCGTGGGTGAGGCCCCGGGAGTCGGCCCAGGCCTCGAGACGCTCCGCCAGGGCGGCCTCGTGGCCGGAGGGACGCGGGGTCTCGCACAGGGTGCGGAAGTGGCGCCACAGCGGCTGCGGCGCGAGCCGATCGAGATGTTCGTTCATGGTGATCCCTTGCTGAGTAACCGATCTACCTTACTCAGCCCGCTCCGGCAGGGGAAGCGGTGGCCGACTCCAGTCAGGGTTATCGCAGATGGAAGCACCGCTCAAGGCTATCCCGGCGACAGGCCCCGGGGCGCCGGACCGTCGATGGGGCGCTGTAAACCCCTCCCTGGGCGCTACCGATGCCATCCCTGGCATAGGACCCCCTCTACGACCTGTCCCCGGCGCCTTTCGCTATCGCCACATGGCTCACTGTGATAGCCCTGAGAATCCCTGCCACCGCCTGGCGGAGCCGGGCGGTGGCCTGGCGCCGCCCCGGCACGCCCAGGCGCCGGGCCAGGGCCTCGCCGGCCAGGCCCTGGAAGCCCCAGGCCACCAGCAGCGCCAGGTCGGCATCCTCGGGAGGCACGCCGCGGGGCAGTGCGTGACGCACCAGTGCCTGCAGCGCGTGGCGGGCCAGCGCCGGCTCACGGTGGCCGGCCGCGACATCCTCGGCATCCTGGCGATCGTCGTCGGTAAGGGCCGGTCCGTCACCCTCCGACAGCAGGGCGGCGGCCACTTCCGGCGCCAGGTCGTGCAACTCGAAGGCAAGCAGGCCCGGCAAGGCGCGCTGGAAGCGCTCGGTCAGGGTGGCCAGCAGGCGCTCGCCGCCCTCGCCGGTGGCCCGGGCCACCATCAGGGCGTGTTCGCCGGTGGCGGTCTCGCGGGTCAATCCCAGGCGCACCGCACGAAACCCCAGGCGGCGCCAGAAGGCGATCAGCCCGGGCTCGGCGCCGAAGCTGGCGCCCAGCAGGTCGCAGCCATCATCACGCGCACGCGCCAGCTCCGCCTCGACCAGCGCCTGCCCCAGTCCCTCCCGACGGCGCTCGGGCGCCACGGCGATGCGTACCACCCGGCGCAGGCGACCGGTAAGCGCCTCCCGGGAGCCGGCGTGGGCGGCCAGGGACTGGGCCATGAGGTGGCCACGGGGGCGCCGCTCGCCGCGGGCGACCTGCTCGGCCAGCTCCGCCGCGAAGCCCCCCTCGTCGGCGGTCAGCACCACCCCCAGCGGCGCGTCATCCGCCATCAGCGCGCCTACGGCCAGGCCGGGGCCGTCCAGCAGCAGGCGCAGGTCGCTCGGCGTGGTCCGGTAGTGGGCCTGCACCAGCAGGCCGAACAGGGCACGCAGGCGCGGCTCATCGACGGCAAGTTCATCCCGCGACAACCTCTCCGGCATGCCGTCGGCCCGCGCCGCGGACTCGGGAGGTTCGGCATCCAGCATCAGCAGGCGATGGACCAGTGGCTCCAGCGGATCGTCACTCGCCCAGCGGATCGGTTCGGCCAGGTGCAGCCCGCGCCACTCCGGCGTGGTGCGCGCGAGACGCTCACGGAAGCGCAGGGCGAACCCCCGGCCGGAGCCCTCGTAACCGTGCACCGTGGTGGCAAAGGCAATGCGCGGGAAGGCCTCGAGCCACTCGCCGAGCAGCCCGGCGGGGATCGCCGCCGCCTCGTCCACCAGCAGCAGCCGTCCGGCGCCGCCCAGCTCACCTTGCCGAGCCAGCTCGGCCAGCGCATCGGGGGCCACGAAGCGAATCGCGCCGTGGTCGGTGATAAAGGCGTGCCCCTGCCGCTCGCCGTGGGAGCAGAGCGCCGCCAGGCGTTCGAAGAGGCTATCCACCGCCGCCGGCCGCGGCGCGGTGACCAGCACCTCGCTCTCCCCCGCGGCCAGCCAGCGGGCGCAGGCGATGCCCAGGGCGGCGCTCTTGCCGCGTCCGCGGTCGGCGGTGATCACCAGTGGCCGCCGGCGACGCAGGCGGCCCAGGCGGGCCACCGCCTGGGCCTGGTCGGCGGTCAGGCAGTCGCCGTCGCCCACCGTCACCCCGTTGCTTACTTCGCGAACGGCGAACCTGGGCAGGCACGGCACGTCCCCGGCGCGCCAGCGAATCACCTCGTCGGCGCCTGCCAACAGACGCGCCAGCCGGGCCAGGTAGCGGCTGGAGAGCGCCTCGGGCCGCCAGGGGTGCTCGGCCAGCCGCACATAGTCGGCATCCGGACGGGCGCCCCAGTCCTCCGGGGTCATCAGCACCAGGAGGCCGCCGGCACACAGGGTGCCGACCAGGGCCGCGACGGCGTCGGGATCGAAGCCCGCCCCGCAGGAGACGGCGTCGATCACCAGCAGGTCGTGCTCGCCCCCCAGGCGAGTGCGCGCCCGGGCCGGCGCCAGCCAGTGCGTCTCTTCGACCTGCTGGGGGCCCTCGGGTGCCACCCAGAGGGGCGCACGCCAGCCACCGGCTCTCCACAGCTCGACAGCGGCTCCGCGACACGCCTCCGGCGTGCCCTGCAGCCACGCCAGTCCCCGCCAGCGACGCCGGCCGAGCCGACTGGCATGGGCCAACAATGGCCGCGCCGCGGCGTGCCGCTCGCCCCATTCTCTGGCCCCTTCCTCTTGCCTCTGGATCATCGCCCCTCCCCTGGCACCGTGGCCGCTTCTAGCACTTTGGTCTTATGGCGATGCAACATTCAACGCTGGAGGCCCCGCAAACCGCGACCTTTACGTTAACGTAAGCCAAGTCCAAACTATTGATACAGAAACATTTTATCAACATCGCCTAGGCCCTGTACTGACACGCTACCGGTACCGCCACCTTGCCCCCGGGGGGCACCTCCGTCACAACGACGAGATCGTCGCGCAAGCCAATAGCGTGCTAGCTTGGGGCCGAAGTTGCGGATCTGCCAATGCAGCATGCCAACGGCCCCCGCAACCCGGCATTATCCGGTCGGCGCCGAGAGGCGCCGCCGCCTGCTCAGACCCGAAGGGAGAACAACATGAAAGCAATGCGCACCTTCACGCTCACCGGCCTGGCCGCCGGCGTGGCCCTGGCCACGCTGAGCACCACCGCCCAGGCCCAGGAAGAGTGGACCATGACCACCACCTGGCCGGACAACCTGGACCTGATCCAGATCGACCGCCACTGGGTGGAGCTGGTCAACAAGCTGGCCGGCGACGAACTGACCATCGACTTCCGCGCCGGCGGCACCCTGATGCCCGGCACCGAGGTGTTCGACGCCACCCAGACCGGCGCCATCGAGGCAGCCGGCGACTGGCCCGGCTACTGGGCCGGCCTGAGCCCGGCCTTCTCGCCGCTGGCCACCACCACCAGCCTCTTCAACGGCGTGGATTACCTCAACTGGATCAACCAGTGGGGCGGCTGGGACCTCTACCAGGAGGTCTACGGCGAGTACGACATGGTCTACCTGCCCTACGGCATCACCAACAACGAGTCCGGCTTCATGGGCGGCACGCCCATCGAGAGCATCGCCGACCTCGAGGGCAAGCGCCTGCGCCTCTCCGGCCGCGACCAGGGTCGCGTGCTCGAGCAGCTGGGTGGCTCCCAGGTCACCCTGGCCGGCGGCGAGGTCTACCAGGCCATCGAGCGCGGCGTGATCGACGCCGGCGAGTTCTCCACCCCGGGGGTCGACTACAAGGCCGGCTTCGGCGAGGTCGCCGACTACTGGTCCACCCCGGGCTGGCACCAGTCCGCCAGCGTGTTCGGCGTGATGATCAACAAGGACGCCTGGGATGCCCTCTCCGAGGAGACCCAGGAGAAGCTGAAGATCGCCGCCGAGGCCACCATGGCCTGGTCGCTGGCCTGGTCCGAGCGCGGCTCCACCGAGGCCACCGTCAAGTTCAAGGACGAGGGCATGACCATCAACCACCTGTCCGAGGAGGACCTGGCCCGCATCCAGGAGGTCACCAACGAGGTGATCCTGCAGGGGGCCTGCGAGGACCCGATGCATGCCAAGGTCTACCACTCCATGGTCAGCTACCTGGAGCACTACGCCAACTGGCGTGACGTGACCGTGCCCTTCAACATGAGCCGCACCATGGACAACCTGCCGTCCCTGGAGGAGCTCGAGGCCTGCATGAACCAGTAATCGGGAAAACCGCCGGGCCCTCGGGGCCCGGCTCCCCTGCGGCGCCCCTGGCGCCGCCTTTCGTCTGATTCGCCTGTTTCCGAGAGCCTCACCATGAACGCCATTGCCAGGGCCATCGATGCCCTCAACGAGGGGTTCGGACGCCTGATCGCCCCGCTACTAGCCGTGATCACGCTGATCGTGATCTATGATATCGCCGCCCGCTTCTTCATCGGACGCCCCAGCGACTGGGCCTTCGATGTCACCAAGATGCTGTTCGGCGCCCATTTCATGCTGATGGCCGCCTTCGGCCTGCGCCATCACGCCCACGTCGAGGTCGACGTGCTCAAGCGCCTGCTCTCCCGCCGCAAGCAGGCGGTGCTGGACATTCTCGGCTACCTGCTCTTCTTCGTGCCCTTCATCTGGATGCTGCTGACCTTCGGCTGGGCCTTCTTCGAGCGCTCTTTCAGCCGCGGCGAGACCACCTACGGCATGATGTCCATCCCGGTCTACCCGGTGAAGGGCGTGATTGTGGTGGCCGCCGTGCTGCTGCTGCTGCAGGCCATCGCCATCGTCATCCGCGCCTTCGGCGAACTGCGCAAGGAGACCACCGCATGAGCCCCGAGATGCTCACCCTGTTCATGTTCAGCGGTCTGCTGATCGGCCTGTTCATGGGCCATCCGCTGGCCTTCGTGCTGGGCGGCGTGGCCGTGCTCGGCGCCTGGCTCGGTCCCGGTGCCAAGACCCTGGGCATCCTGATCAACAACATCTATGGCAACTCCATGGACAACTATGTCCTGGTGGCCATCCCGTTGTTCGTGCTGATGGCACGCTTCCTCAATGACTCCGGCGTCACCGAGAAGATGTTCGACACCATGCGCCTGCTGCTGGCCAACCTGCGCGGCGGCCTGGCACTCACCGTGGTCATCGTCTCGGTACTGCTGGCCGCCACCACCGGCATCGTCGGCGCCTCCATCGCGGTGATGGGCATGATCGCCCTGGTGCCGATGCTGAAGTACTCCTACAACAAGGAGCTGAGTACCGGGGTGATCATGGCCAGCGGCTGCCTGGGCATCCTGATCCCTCCCAGCATCATGCTGATCCTGATGGCCAGCTACTCGCCGGTCTCGGTGGGCGCGCTGTTCGCCGGCGCCCTGGTACCCGGGGTGATGCTGGGCACCATGTACGCGCTCTACGTACTGATCATCTGCTTTATCAAACCCAGCTATGGCCCGGCCGTGCCGGCCGCGGAGCGCGCCGAGACCTCGACCGGCGAGTTGCTGATCATGCTCGGCAAATACGTGCTGCCGCCCATGTCGCTGATCCTCGGCGTGCTGGGCTCGCTGTTCCTGGGCATCGCCACGGCCACCGAGGCCTCGGCCATCGGGGTCTTCATCGCCTTCCTGCTGTTCCTGATCTTCGGCGACCGCAAGGCCTCCACCTGCTATCGCACCCTGATCGAGGCCAGCAAGACCACCACCATGGTGATGCTGGTGGTGGTGGGGGCCACCGCCTTCACCGGGGTGTTCTCCATCGGTGGCGGCATGGACGTCATCCACAACGTGGTGACGGCGATGCCCGGCGGGACCACCGGGGCGCTGATCCTGATGCTGTTCCTGGTCTTCATCCTGGGCATGTTCCTGGACTGGACCGGCATCGTGCTGCTCAGCTTCCCCATCATGCTGCCCATCGTCGACACCATGGGCGTGGATATGCTGTGGTTCGTGGTGATGGTCGCCGTGGTACTGCAGACCTCCTTCCTGACCCCCCCGTTCGGCTATGCGCTCTTCTACCTCAAGGGGGTGGCGCCGCCCGGAGTGGAGATCGTCGACCTCTACAAGGCGGTGGTGCCCTTCGTGGCACTGATCGTGCTGGCCTGCGTGCTGATGGCCTTCTTCCCGGTGCTGATCACCGGCCTGCCGGCGATGCTGCTGGGCTACTGATCCTCCCCGAGCAGTACGAGGCGCGACGCCCGCCGTCATATGACGGCGGGCGTCGTCGTCTTGACACCGGTCAGCCGAAGTCGGCTGCAGCGATCGGGCGCAACTGATACCATTTGCCGTCGTCAACGTCTCGCATTTGCTTTTCCGCGCCTGCAAGGAGCCTTCCCTTGTCTCGACCCTCCAGCGGTGGCCTGCCCGCCCTATCGCGCCGGCTGATTCCCTCCTTCACCCCCTGGACCGCCCTGCTGCTCGGGGTCGCCCTGATCGTGGCGATGCCGGTGCTGGCGGTACTGGCGCATATCCTGATGCCCACCGGCGGCGTCTGGCAGCACCTGGCCAGCACGGTGCTGCCACGCTACCTGGCCAACACCCTGTTCCTGGTGGTGACGGTGGGGCTCGGCACCCTGGTGATCGGCACCGGCACTGCCTGGCTGGTGGTGATGTGCCGCTTCCCGGGAAGACGGCTGTTCGAGTGGGCGCTGCTGCTGCCGCTGGCCGTGCCGACCTACGTGATCGCCTACGCCTACACCGACTTCCTGCAGTTTTCCGGCCCGTTGCAGGGGTGGTTGCGCGACCTGTTCGGCTGGAGCTTCGGTGACTACTGGTTCCCCGAGGTGCGTTCACTGGGCGGCGCGGCGACGCTGATTACCCTGGTGCTCTACCCCTACGTCTACATGCTGGCGCGCGCCTCCTTCATGGAGCAGTCGGTGTGCATGCTGGACGTGGGTCGCACCCTGGGCCGCGGTCCCTGGCAGCTGTTTCGCAGCGTGGCGATCCCGCTGTCGCGCCCCGCCCTGGTGGGTGGCGTGTCGCTGGCGCTGATGGAGACCCTGAACGAGTTCGGCGCGGTGCAGTACTTCGGCGTGGATACCTTCACCACCGGCATCTACCGCACCTGGTTTGGCCTCGGCGAGCAGGTCGCCGCCGCCCAGCTGGCCGCCTGCCTGCTGGCCTTCGTGATCGCCCTGGTGCTGCTGGAGCGCTGGTCGCGGGGCAAGCGCCGCTACTTCCACACCTCCAGCCGCTACCAGCAGCTGCCGGAGTTCCAGCTCGGCGGCTGGGCCTCGGCCGGCGCCTTCCTGGCCTGCCTGCTGCCGATCCTGGGTGGCTTCCTGATTCCCAGCGGTATCCTCGCCGAGCTGGCCATCGAGCAGGGCGACGCGCTGTTCGGGTCGAGCTTTATCGGTTACGCCCGCAACAGCCTGGTGCTGGCCAGCATCGCCGCGCTGATCGCGGTGACCCTGGCGGTGGTGCTCAGCTACGGGGTACGCCTCAACGATACCCGGCTGACCCGCACTGCCACGCGCATCTCGGCCATGGGCTATGCGATCCCGGGTTCGGTGGTCGCGGTCGGCATCCTGATCCCCTTCGCCTGGCTGGACAACACCATCAACACCTGGCTGCTGTCGCGCGGTGGGGAGGTGATCGGACTGATCTTCAGCGGCTCGGCGTTCATCCTGATCTACGCCTATGTGGTGCGCTTCCTGGCGGTATCGTTCAATGCCGTGGAGGCCAGCCTGGGCAAGGTGACCCCGAGCATGGACGCCGCCTCACGCACCCTGGGCCAGACTGCCACCGGCACCCTCAAGCGCGTGCACACCCCGATCATGCGCGGCAGCCTGCTGGCGGCCTGCATCCTGGTGTTCGTGGATGTGATGAAGGAGCTGCCGGCAACCATCATCCTGCGCCCCTTCAACTTCGATACCCTCGCGGTGCGGGCTCACAGCCTGGCGGCCGACGAGCGGCTCGCCGAGGCCTCGACGGCCTCACTGGCCATCGTGGTCGTAGGCATAGTGCCGGTGATCCTGCTGAGCCTGGCCATGCGCCGCTCGCGCCCCGGCGGGGAGTGAGGGAAAGACGAATACCTGGGAGGGGTCGAGTCGCAGGGTCACGGGCTGGCCCTCGGCAGGCAGGAAGACCCCCGGCACCCGAGCGTGGACGTGAGCCTCCTCACCGTCGGGAGCATGGGCACAGATATGCAGCAGGCTACTGCGTCCCAGCAGCTTGGCCATGACGATATGGCTATGGCTATGCGTTTCCGCCGGCGCATCCAGCGCCGCGACCTGCAGCGCCTCCGGCCGCACCAGCACCCGTGCGGTGCTCCCCTCGGCCAGCCAGCCGGCATCCACGGGGCCCACCGGGGTCAGTACCTGGCCGTCGCGAACCTCGCCGGAGAGCTCGTTCACCTCACCGAAGAAGGTCACCACGAAGGGATCGCTGGGGTTGCAGTAGAGCTCTCGCGGCGTGCCTACCTGGACGATATGGCCATCGCGCATCAGCGCGATGCGGTCGGCCATGAACATCGCCTCCTCCGGGTCGTGGGTCACCAGCAGGGTGGCGGCCCCGACCTTCTTGAGCACATGCAGGGTGTCATCACGGATCTGGTCGCGCAGTCGCGCATCGAGGCTGGAGAAGGGCTCGTCGAGCAGCATCAGGTGCGGCTCGGGTGCCAGGGCGCGGGCCAGGGCCACGCGCTGCTGCTGACCACCGGAGAGCATGTGCGGATAGCTCTCGGCGTGAGCCGCCATGCCCAGCTGCTCGAGCAGCGTCAGGGCGCGTTGACGGCGCTCCCCCGCCGGCAGGTGCTTGAGCCCGAAGGTCACGTTCTCGAGCACGGAGAGGTGGGGGAAGAGTGCGGAATCCTGGAAGGCCAGGCCGACACTGCGCTTCTCGGGGGGTAGATGACGCCCACCGGAGCGCGCCACTTCCTTGCCTTCCAGAGCTACACGGCCCTGCTGCAGCTTCTCAAGACCGGCGGCGATGCGCAGCAGGGTGGTCTTGCCGCAGCCCGAGGGGCCCAGCAGGCAGACCACCTCGCCGGGCAACACTTCGAGATCGATGCCCTTCACCACCTCATGCCTGCCGAAGGCATGGTGGATGCCCTGCATCGATAGCGCCGGAGCGGTGGATGTGTGCGGTTGTTGCAGATTCTGGTTCATGGGGCCCTCGACGTCGTGTCGGTGGAGTTGTCCTCATCATAACCGATCGTGAGCGCTAATGCGTTTGAAAGCGACTCGCATTCAGGCATTGCCTGCTTCAGCGCAAGGAATCTTCCCCCGACCACTTGACGTCGACGATTCCCGGGGCTTCAATAGGCATGTCAATAATGCAACGTATTATCATTCAACTCATCCATACCACTCGGAACAACAGAGGTCATGATGATCAAGCACGCTCGTCTCGCCGCCCCCATCGCCGTCGCGCTGGCCGGCTCCGCTTTCGCTGGCACCGCCTCCGCCGACGAGTTGAACGTCTACTCGGCGCGCCACTACGACTCCGACGAGGCGCTCTATCAGGCCTTCACCGAGGAGACCGGCATCGAGGTCAACCTGCTGGAAGGTGACTCGGATCAGCTTATCGAGCGCATCACCCGCGAGGGCGTGGCCAGCCCCGCCGACGTGATGATCACCGTGGACGCCGGCCGCCTGTGGCGCGCCGAGCAGGAGAACATCTTCCAGAGCGTCGAATCCGAGGTGCTGAACGAGCGCCTGCCGGAGGCCATGCGCCACCCCGAGGGGCTGTGGTTCGGCTTCAGCCAACGCGCCCGCGCCATCTTCTATGACCGCGAGAGTTTCGATCCGAGCCAGATCGGCAGCTACGAGGAACTCGCCGACCCGAAATTCGAGGGCGAGGTGTGCATTCGTTCCTCGAACAATATCTACAACCAGTCGCTGCTCGCCTCGCTGGTCGAGCATCACGGTGCCGAGGGTGCCGAGGAGTGGGCCCAGGGCGTGGTCGCCAACATGGCCCGCGATCCCGCGGGTGGCGACACCGACCAGATCAAGGGCGTGGCCAACGGCGAGTGCGACCTGGCGGTGGCCAACCACTACTACTACGTGCGCCTGTTGCACTCCGACGACGAGGCGGATCGCGAGGTCGCCCGCCGGGTCGGCGTGATCTTCCCCAACCAGGATGATCGCGGTACCCATATCAACGTCGGCGGCGCCGGTGTGGTCGAGGGGGCTCCCAACCGCGAGAACGCGGTGCGTTTCCTGGAGTTCCTGGCCTCCGACACCGCCCAGGAGATCTTCGCCAACGGCAACTACGAGTTCCCGGTGGTGGCAGACGTGAAGAAGAATCCGGTGCTCGAATCCTGGGGCAACTTCAAGATGGACAGCCTCAACATCAGCAAGCTGGGCGAGAACAACCCCGAGGCGATCAAGATCTTCGATCGCGTCGGCTGGCGGTAAGCCTTACGGCCCTCGCTTCAACCAGAAACGCCACCGCAGCCGCGGTGGCGTTTTTGATGGTCAGTGGGCCTCGTCCCAGTTGGCCCCACTCTCGGCCTCGACGATCAGCGGCACGCTGAGCTCGGCGGCGGCCTGCATGCGCGCCTTCACCTGCTCGATGAAGGCCTCGACCTGGGCCTCGGCCACCTCGAACACCAGCTCGTCGTGGACCTGCATCACCATCCAGGCGTCCATCTCGCCCTCCTCCAGCCAGGCGGCCACATCGATCATGGCGCGCTTGATGATGTCCGCCGCGGTGCCCTGCATGGGGGCGTTGATGGCGGTGCGCTCGGCGCCCTGGCGGCGGGCGCGGTTCTGGGAGCGGATCTCGGGCAGGTAGAGGCGCCGACCGAACACCGTCTCGACGAAGCCGTCCTCGGCGGCCTGGGCGCGGATGCGCTCCATGTAGCGGGCCACCCCGGGGTAGCGGTCGAAGTAGCGCTCGATCCAGGTCTGGGCCTGGTTGCGTTCGATATGCAGCTGCCGCGACAGCCCCCAGGCGCTCATGCCGTAGATCAGCCCGAAGTTGATCGCCTTGGCGCTGCGCCGCTGGTCACCCGAGACCTTGTCGAGCGCCACCCCGAACACCTCGGCGGCGGTGGCGGCGTGGATATCACGCCCCTCGGCGAAGGCCTCGAGCAGCCCCTTGTCCTCGGAGAGGTGGGCCATGATGCGCAGCTCGATCTGGGAGTAGTCGGCAGCGACGATGCGGTAACCCGGCCGGGCGATAAAGGCCTGGCGGATCTTGCGCCCTTCTTCTGTGCGAATCGGGATGTTCTGCAGGTTGGGATCACTGGAGGAGAGCCGCCCGGTAGCGGTGACCGCCTGGTGGTAGCTGGTGTGCAGCCTGCCGGTGGCCTTGTTGACCAGCCGCGGCAGCTTGTCGGTGTAGGTGGACTTGAGCTTGGCCAGGCCACGGTGCTCCATAATCACCTTGGGCAGCGGATAGTCCAGCGCCAGCTCCTCGAGCACCGCCTCGGCGGTGGAGGGCGCCCCCTTTGGGGTCTTCTTGATCACCGGGATCTGCTGCTCATCGAAGAGGATCTGGCCGAGCTGCTTGGGGGAACCGAGGTTGAACTCGCGGCCAGCCAGCTCGTGGGCCCGCGCCTCCAGCTCGTTGATACGCCCCTCGAGCTCCCGACTCTGGTCGTGCAGACGCTGAGGATCCAGTGCCACCCCGGTGCGCTCCATGCGCGAGAGCACCGGCACCAGCGGCAGCTCGATCGCCTCCAGCACCTCGGCGAGCCGTCCCTCGGCCTCGACGCGGGGACGCAGCTCCTTGTGCAGGCGCAGGGTGATATCGACGTCCTCGCAGGCGTAGGGCGCGGCCTGCTCCAGGGCCACCTGGTTGAAGGTGAGCTGCTTGGCGCCCTTGCCGGCGATCTCCTCGAAGGAGACGGTCTTCTCCCCCAGGTACTTGAGCGCCAGGGAGTCCATGTCGTGGCGCGTGGCGGTAGAGTCGAGCACATAGGACTCGAGCATGGTGTCCTGGAGCGGCCCCGCCACCCGGATGCCGTAACCGGCCAGCACCGAGATATCGTACTTGAGGTTCTGGCCGATCTTGGTCCTGCTGCCATCCTCCAGCAGCGGCTTGAGTGCGGCGAGCACGGCGTCGCGATCGAGCTGGTCGGGGGCGTCCAGGTAGTCGTGGGCCAGCGGGATATAGGCCGCCTCCCCCGCTTCCAGGGCCAGCCCGACACCGACGATCTGCGCCTCCATGTAGTCCAGGCTGGTGGTCTCCAGGTCGAAGCAGAAGGCCGTGCTCGCCTTGAGCCGCTCGAGCCAGGCGTCGAAGTCGGCCTGCGCCAGGATGACATGGTCCTCGCGGGGGGAGCGGCTTTCCGAACCGGCCGCCTCCTCGTCCCCGGCCGGCACCGGGGTGCCGCCCGCCGCATCATCGACGCCCTCGTCCCTGCCCTCGAGCAGCTCGGAGAGCCAGGCCCGGAACTCCAGCCGACGATAGAGCTCGAGCAGCGCCTCGCGATCCGGATGGGCGATATCCAGATCATCGAGCCCCACCGGCAGCTCGCAGTCGGTCTTGATGGTCGCAAGCTGGTAGGAGAGGAAGGCCTGGTCGCGGTGCTCCTCGAGCTTCTTCGGCAGCGTCTTGGCGCCGCGGAAGCCCAGCGTCTTGACCTTCTCCAGGTCGGCGTAGATGGCGTCGAGCCCGCCGCCCATGCCCTGCAGCAGGCCGAGTGCCGTCTTCTCGCCCACCCCCGGCACTCCGGGGATGTTGTCCACCTTGTCGCCCATCAGCGCCAGGAAGTCGATGATCAGCTCCGGAGGCAGCCCGAACTTCTCCTTCACCCCCGCCACGTCGAGGGTCTCGTCCTTCATGGTGTTGACCAGGGTGATATGGGCATTGACCAGCTGGGCCATGTCCTTGTCGCCGGTGGAGATCACCGCATCGCGGCCCGCCTCGGTGGCCCGGCGCGCCAGGGTGCCGATGACATCGTCGGCCTCGACCCCCTCGATGCACAGCAGCGGCAGCCCCAGCGCCCTTACGCAGTCGTGCAGTGGCTGCACCTGGTCGCGCAGGTCATCCGGCATCGGCGGGCGATGGGACTTGTACTCCTCGAACAGCTCGTCGCGAAAGGTCTTCCCCGGGGCATCGAAGACCACCGCCATGGGGCTGTCCGGGTAGTCCTTGATCAGCCGCTTGAGCATGTTGAGCACGCCCTTGATGGCCCCGGTAGGCAGGCCCTCGGAGGTGGTCAGCGGCGGCAGGGCGTGGAAGGCCCGATAGAGGTAGGAGGAACCGTCGACGAGAACGATGGGAGTATCGGCCATGGAGGCATCCATTGCAGCTGAGCGGAAGATGATTCTGGTCAACCATGATACGCATTGCGCCGGCGTTTTGCCGCGGCCAGTGGGCGCAAGCGGTGAGACCTCTTACACTGGGGGCAGGCTCACCATTTCACCGCCCACCGGCGGCCTGGAGGTCACCATGAACGCCCTTCGCTCGCTTACCGCCCTGCTGCTGGCCTTGGGGCTGACGCTCGCCGCCGCCTCCCCCGCGTTGGCCCAGTCCAATGAAAACCTCGAGCCGGACATCACCATCCGCCAGGAGGAGGAGCGCATCATCCGCGAGTACCGGGTCAACGGCGAGCTCTATGCCATCGAGATCCGCCCTTCTGCCGGCCCCTCCTACTACCTGGTCGACCGCGACGGCGACGGCAACTTCGAGCGCCAGGAGGGTGACCGCATCGCCGTGCCCGAATGGGTGCTGAAGACCTTCTGATCAGGTGGACGACGCGTGCATCACACTCGCAAGTCGCTACAATAGGCGGCTTGGCATTCCCGGGTGAGAGACACATGGCCGTATTCACACCGCTGACCGAGTCCCAGGTCGAGGCTTTCCTGAGCCGCTTCGACGCCGGCTCACTGGTCTCCCTGGAGGGCGTTCCCGCCGGCACCGAGAACAGCACCTTCTTCGTCACTACCGACCGGCGCGAGCTGGTGCTGACCCTGTTCGAGCAGGGTGAACACGAGGAACTGCCGTTCTTCGTCGACCTGCTCGACTACCTCGACGAGCACCGCCTGCCGGTGCCGGGGCCGCTGCACGACCGCGACGGCGTGGCGCTGCACGGCTTGGCCGGCAAGCCCGCCCTGCTCTTCCCGCGCCTGCCCGGGCGACACCCGAAGGCCCCCGACCTGGCCCAGTGCCACGCCCTGGGCGAGGCCCTCGGACACATGCACCGCGTGTCGAAGCACTTCCCCGGCCACCGCCCCAATCCCCGCGACCTCCATTGGCTGCTGCCCATGCACCACAAGGTGCTGGCCTACCTCGCCCCCGAGGACCAGACGCTGATGAAGGACGAGGTGGAGACCTACCAGGGATTCTTCGGCGACGCCCTGACACTGCCCCAGGGAGCCCTGCACGGCGACCTGTTCCGTGACAACACGCTGTTCGAGGGCGAGCGCCTGGGGGGCATCATCGACTTCTACAACGGCTGCACCGGCGACCTGTTGTTCGACCTGGCCATCGTCATCAACGACTGGGCCAGCGACGCCGACGGCCGCCTGAATGCCGAGCGCCACGACGCCCTGCTCGCCGCCTACCAGGCACACCGCCCGCTGACCGCCGCCGAGCGCGACGCCTGGCCGATGATGCTGCGCATGACCGCGCTTCGCTACTGGCTCTCGCGCCTGCTGGTGGTCTACGTGGACCCGCCGGCCCACGACCTCACCCCCCATGACCCCGAGCGATTCCGCACCATTCTCAAGGCGCGCATCGATCATGCTGCGCTGCCCCTGCCGGAGGCAGATTCATGAGCCGACCCATGGCCAGTACCGGAAGCCCGGCGCGGCGCGCGCGGCGCGTCTGGAACATCGACCAGTGGGGCAGCGGCTACTTCGACGTCGATGACTCCGGCCACGCCCTGGTACGCCCTCTGGGCAGCGAGACCGAGGGCCCTGCCCTGCCGCTGGACGACCTGGTGGCCGAGCTCAAGGCCGCCGGCCTGCGCCTGCCAGTGCTGGTGCGCTTCATCGACATCCTCCACGACCGGGTCGAGCAGCTCTGCCACGCCTTCGACACAGCCATGGCCGAAGAGAACTTCGACGGGGGCTATACCGCGGTCTATCCCATCAAGGTCAACCAGCAGCGCCGGGTGGTGGAAGAGATCCTCGCCACCCCCGAACGCGGCCGCGACAGGGTGGGCCTGGAAGCCGGCAGCAAGCCCGAGCTGCTCGCCGTGCTGGCGCTCTCCGGCGACGGCCCCTCGCTGATCGTCTGCAACGGCTACAAGGATCGCGAATACGTGCGCCTGGCGCTGATGGGCGAGAAACTCGGCCACCGCGTCTACCTGGTGGTGGAGAAGCTCTCGGAGCTGCCGCTGATCCTCGAGGAGGCCGCCGCGCTCGGCGTCACGCCGCGAATCGGCCTGCGGGCCCGCCTGGCCAGCGTGGGGCGTGGCCGCTGGCAGAATACCGGCGGCGAGAAGTCCAAGTTCGGCCTCACCGCCAGCCAGATCCTGGCGGTAGTGGAGCAGCTGCGCGAGGCCGATGCCCTGGCCAGCCTGCAACTGGTGCACTTCCACCTGGGCTCCCAGATCGCCAATATCCGTGACATCCAGCGCGGCCTCAATGAGTGCGCGCGCTTCTACCAGGGGCTGGTGGAGCTGGGTGCCCCGGTGGATACCGTGGATGTGGGCGGCGGCCTGGGGGTCGACTACGAGGGTACGCGCTCGCGCAGCTTCTGCTCGGCCAACTACTCGATGCTCGAGTATGCCCGCAACGTGGTCTACGCCTTCCGCCTGGCCTGCCAGGAACACGACCTGCCGCAACCTCACCTGATCAGCGAGTCGGGACGGGCTCTCACCGCGCACCACGCGGTGCTGATCAGCAATGTGATCGGGGAGGAGCGGGTCAGCGAGGCCGCACCCGAGCGCCGGGTGGAGGGCGACCCCCAACTGGACGAGCTGTGGCGGGTCCACGACCTGCTGGGTGCCTCCCCCGACCAGCGCGGCCTGGTGGAGGCCTGGCACGACCTGGTGCAGGCCATGGGCGACCTGCATGAGCGCTTCGTCATGGGGCTGACCAATATCACCGCCCGCGCCGAGGGCGAGGCCGTCTATTTCGCCGCCTGTGCCCGTTTGCGTGCCCGTCTCGACACCCGTAACCGGGTGCACCGCGAGATCAACGACGAGCTTGCCGAGAAACTTGCCGACAAGCTGTTCGTCAACTTCTCGCTGTTCCAGTCGGTACCCGATGTCTGGGGCATCCAGCAGATCTTCCCGGTCGTGCCACTCACCGGCCTTGATCAAGAGCCGGTACGCCGCGGCGTCATCCAGGACATCACCTGCGACAGCGACGGCCGCATCGACGGCTACGTGGACGGCCAGGGCGTGGAGACCACCCTGCCGCTGCCTGAGTGGCAGGAGGGAGACGAGAAGCTGCTCGGCTTCTTCATGGTGGGCGCCTACCAGGAGATCCTCGGCGATCTGCACAACCTGTTCGGCGATACCGACTCGGTGGATGCCACCCTCAACGACGACGGCAGCTGGACCCTGAGCCATATCCAGCAGGGTGACCGGGTGGCCGACGTGCTGAGCTACGTCAACTTCGACGCCGAGGTACTGCGCCGAAACCTGGCCGAGCAACTCGCCGCCAGCGGCCTGGAAGAGGCCGAACAGCGGCGCTTCCTTGATGACCTCTCCGAGGGGCTGGCGGGCTATACCTACCTCGAATAGCCGGGCCCCCTGCCTTGACACGATGACGCCCCGCTCGAGCGGGGCGTCGTCGTCTGCGGCCGGGCCTCGCTCCAGGCCAAGCCTCAATCCACCACGCGGGTGGTCACCTCCAGGCCACCGGTCAGGGTGAAGCGCAGCTCGCTGCCGCGCTCCAGAGGGCCGACCCCGGCGGGCGTGCCGGTAAGCACCACGTCCCCCGGCTGCAAGGAGAAGTGACGACTCATCTCGGCCAGCAGAGTCGGCACCGGGAAGAGCATGTCGGCGCCCTCGCCATGCTGGCGCCTCTCGCCGTCCACCTCCAGGGTGAAGGAGAGCGCGCTCCAGTTGGGCACCTGGGAGAGCGGCAGGAAGGAGGAGAGCGGACAGGCGCCGTCGAAGGCCTTGGCGATCTCCCAGGGATGCCCCTTCTCCTTGAGCCGCGACTGGACATCACGCAGGGTCAGGTCCAGGGCCAGCCCGATGCCCACCACGGCACGCTCCGCCTCGTCGGCAGTGACGTGGGTCAGCTCCTCGCCGATCAGCAGCGCCAGCTCGGTCTCGTAGTGCACCTCCCCCCGGGAGAAGGGGGCCTCGATGGGCGACTCCAGGGGCACGGCACTGGTCGCCGGCTTGATGAAGAGCAGCGGCTCGCTGGGTACCGGATTGTCGAGCTCCCGGGCATGGTCGGCGTAGTTGCGACCGACGCAGATGATCTTGCCGAGCCTCTCGGGATAGGCCTGGCCGTCGGTGAAATGGGGGACAAAGCGCATGGCGCATCTTCTCCTTCTCTTGAGGCATGCCGCGGGCGCGACAGACCTCCCAGTCTACCGCAGCCCGCGGCACACGCCACAGCACCGCCGTCATCGCGAGACCCTCACCCCTCCGGCGACCAGGCCTCGTCCGGATCATGGGCCAGGAAGCCGGGGCGACGCCGGCGCACCGCGAAGGGCGCCACGCAGCCGTTGTCGCGGCGGTTGTAGACGAAGAAGGCGTTGCTGCGCGGGTCCGGCGACATGTTGGCGTTGGAGCCGTGCAGCACGTTGCAGTCGAACAGCAGCAGGCCGCCGGCGGCCCCGGTGGGCGCCTCGATACCGTGGCGCTCGACCAGGGCGGCCAACGCCTCGCGGCTGGGCACGCCGAGCTCCTGGGTCTTCAGCGACTGCTTGTGGTTGTCGTCCGGCGTCTCGCCCAGGCAGGGGACGAACACCTTGTGGGAGCCCGGGATCAACATCAGCGGGCCGTTGAAGGGGTGGTTGTCGGTGAGCACGATGGAGGCGCTCACCGCATGCATCGCCGGCAAGCCGTCCTCGGCGTGCCAGGTCTCGAAGTCCGAGTGCCAGTTGAAGCCATTGCCCTCGAAGCCCGGCTTGTAGTTGATGCGCGACTGGTGCACATAGGGCTCGCCGCCCAGGATCTGGCGGGCACGGCCGACCAGGCGCTCGTCGCGCGCCAGGCGGGCGAAGCGCTCGGAGAGGAAGTGCATCGCGAACAGCGAGCGGATCTCGTTGCCGGAGGGCTCGGTGATGCTGAAGTCGCGATGGCGGTAGTCGGGATTCTCCAGCAGGGCCGCCAGTTCCCGACGCAGCTCGTCGAGCTCCTCGCCGGCGATGAAGCCGGGCTCGAACAGGAAGCCCTTGCGCTCGAACTCGTCGAGTTGCGCCTGGCTCAGGGGGCCCGCCTCGGCACTTCCCTTCACCACCGCCTCACGGCGATTGAGCCAGGGCATGTCGAAGGGCTCGGCAAGGCGCGTGGGGTAGGGGTCCTCGCCGGGCCGCGGCGCGCTCTTCACGCGGCTCTGCGGGTCCGGCGAGTCGACGACACCATGACGGGAAACGGTCTTCTCAAACGCACGGTCAGACGTCTTGACTGACATCCAATCACCTCCTGTGTGTCCGTGATCAGTCTCAGCAAAACTCGTGTTCCGACGGCGATACAGCCGTGGGTGACCCCAGGGAGAAGGGACACAAAAAACCGCCTCGATGGGCGGTAATAATCGCGCAGCGGCGCGGAGTCTGGATGGTGCCGGCACCAGGAGTCGAACCCGGGACCTACTGATTACAAGTCAGTTGCTCTACCAACTGAGCTATGCCGGCAACTGCCGCTCTTGACGGCGCGGAGGACGAGGTCCTCTGAGCGAGAAAGACCGTGAACTCGAGTCCACGGTCTTTCGAAAACGAGGTTGGCGATGGCTGGGGTACCAGGATTCGAACCTGGGAATGCCGATACCAAAAACCGGTGCCTTACCACTTGGCTATACCCCAGCAGCGTGGTGGCCAGAGACGGAATCGAACCGCCGACACGGGGATTTTCAATCCCCTGCTCTACCAACTGAGCTATCTGGCCCCTTGCCAACGGTGCGTATTAAACCCCAACCGACCTTTCTCGTCAACCCCTTTCTTTTCATCAAGATGAGGGCGGTACATAGCCCTCGGCACGGTCGGTCTCACGGTTGTCCAGGAAGCGCTCCATCTGCTCCATCAGGTACTCCCGGGTCGATGGTTCGAGCATGTTGAGATGCTTTTCGTTGATCAGACGGGTCTGCAGCGCCTGCCACTCCTCCCAGGCCTGCTTCGACACGCTGGCCTGGATCTCCTGCCCCTTCTTGCCGGGCAGCGGCGGGAACGGCAGGGCCTCGAGCTCCTGCTGGTACTTGCGACAGAACACGGTCTGGCTCATGGGTGACTCCTTGGTAAACGCTAACTCAGGGTCCCGGCGGCGTATCCAGGGTGAAGGTCGCCAGGCTCGCCAGCAGCGCCTTCACCGGAGCCGCCAGGCCCACGGCATCGGGATTATCGGGATCGTACCAGCGACGCGTCTCGCCTATCGAATCGAGGCGCTCGACCCGCGCCGGCTGGGGGGTGATCTCCAGGCGGAAGTGGCTGAAGACATGGGTGAAGGGAGCCCGGGGGGCATCCAGCCGGCTGCCCGGGGCGTGGACATCGAGCCAGGCCTGCAGCGCTGCCGCCTCATCGAACTGGGGCAGGCTCCACAGCCCGCCCCACAGGCCGCTGGCCGGGCGCTGCTCCAGCAGTACCCGGCCGCGGGCATCACGCAGCAGCAGCATGCGGGTGGTTCGGGTGGGCAACGCCTTCTTCGGCTTCGATTCGGGAAAGCGGCGCTCCTCGCCGCGCGCATGAGCCAGGCAGACATCGTTGAAGGGGCAGCGACCACACTCGGGGGTACCGCGCCGGCAGAGGGTAGCACCCAGGTCCATCATCGCCTGGGTATAGTCGGCCAGTCGCTCGTGGGGCGTATAGTGCTCCGCCAGCTGCCACAGCCGACGCTCCACCGCCACTCGTCCCGGCCAGCCTGGCACGGCGTGCAGGCGGCTGAGGCTGCGCTTGACGTTGCCATCGAGGATCACCGCACGGCGCCCCTGGCTCTGGGCGACGATGGCTCCGGCAGTGGAGCGTCCGATGCCGGGCAGGGCCGCCATCTCCTCCAGGCTGTGGAGCGGAAACTCCCCTCCATGCTCGTCGACCACCACCCGGGCGGCCTTGTGGAGGTTGCGCCCGCGGGCGTAGTAGCCGAGTCCCGTCCACAGGTGCAGCACCTCGTCCTGTTCCGCTGCCGCCAGGCTCTGCACATCCGGGAAGCGCGCCATGAAGCGCTCGAAGTAGGGAATGACGGTGGCGACCTGGGTCTGCTGCAGCATGATCTCCGAGACCCACACCCGGTAGGGCGTGCGCCCGAATTGCCAGGGCAGGTCGTGACGGCCGTGTTCATCGAACCACTCGAGCAGGCGCCGCTGGAAGGCGGTGGGGGCGAGTACGGGAGTCGGCGTGTCGGTCATTGCGGCTCAAAAAAAGGCGCCGGCACGGGGCCGACGCAGGGACTGACTTTGCTCATTCGAAGAGACCCTTGAGGGCGTCGCGAAGTTCCCTGCCGGCGTCCTCGCCGACGCGCTCCTCGAGCTTGTCGAGGGCACCTTCCAGGCGCTGCTCCACCTCATCACCGGCGCGGCTGCCCAACTCGTCACGCAGTGCCTCACCGATGGCGGCGCTGAAGCCCTCACGATCGAAGCGGCACCACTCGGCACTGTCGCCGCCGAGGCTGCCCTCACAGCGAACCGGCAGGGGCAGGCGTTCGAGGCGAGGATTGACCTCACAGGCCACATCGGCGGTATCCACCACCCGCGCCGCGGCACGCAGATCGAAGCGTTCGCTGGTCAGGTCAAGGGTGCCCTCGCCGCCCACATCGATGCCCGGCAGGGTGACAATGATGTCATCGCTCTCCACCACGCCATCGCGCACGCTTAGGGTGGCCTCGGCGCGCTCGAAGCGGGTATCCGCTTCCCACTCGCGCTGGGTCTGCTCCCCCTGCAGTGTCGCCACCGCACTGCACAGCTCCCGGGAGACATTGACGTCGAGGATGGCTCCGTCATCCAGGCGTGCAGCCAGGCGGCCATCGAGGCCACGCTTCATCACCGGCCAGGCATTGCCCTGGGTGGTCAGCTCCCCCTCGACGAAGGCACGGCCACGCAGCGGCGCCGGCTCCTCGCCTTCGCCCAGCGCCTCCAGCAGCGCATCGACGCGCACCCGCTCAAGGCGCGGCGCCAGCCGCCAGGCGATGGGTTCGCGGGTCAGGTCCAGTTCGCCATCGGCGGCCAGGCTGCCCTCGTAGAAGGCCGACTCGAGCGATACCAGCCGCTGCCGGCCATCACGTCCCTCGAGCCGCAGCGCGACGTCGCGGAAGTCCAGCCCGCCCAGCCGCAGACTGCTCAGGTTAAGGCTCATATCCAGCGCCAGCTCGCGCAGCCACTCGACAGGCAGGAGTGCCTCTTCGTCCTGGGCGTGGGCACGACCGACACCGGGCAGCCACAGGCCGGCGGCGTCCGGCGCCTGCCCCGTGGATGCCGGCAGGTAGGCATCCAGGTCCAGGCGGTCCCCCTGCAGCTCCGTCTCCAGGCGGTGGCCGTCGAGGCCCGCCGCCAGGCGCCCGGTGAAGGTGCTGCCGTCGAGCACCAGGGTCATGCCGGTAAGGTCCACCCGCTCGAGGTCACCCTCCAGGGGGGTGGTCAACGCCACGTCGCTGAGCGCCTCGGGATCGGCCGTGGCCGGCAGGCTGTCGAAGCGCTCGAGCCAGGGCCGCAGCGAGAGCGGAGCCAGACGCAGCTGACCATCGTAGCGGGGGGCCTCGTGAAGGTTGGCGAGGTTGAGGTTGCCGCTGAGGCGCAGTCCATGGTCACCACTCAGCGTCAGGTCGCGCAGCCGGGCACTGCCGGCGGCCAGGTCGGACTCCAGGGCGAACTCCATGGCCAGTGAGAGAGGCGTGTCACCCAGCGCGGGATGCGCCAGCGTGGCCTTCAGGGTGCCGGGCTCCAGGCGCAGCTGGCGCGCGGCCATGTCGACCACCAGCCGCTGGCCGCTCAGCTCCAGCTGCTGCGGGCTCTCGACACCGGCCAGCCGGTTGCGGGTGGCGAGGGACAGGTCCTCGAGGGTATAGCGGCGCTCGGCGAGGGCCAGGGCGAGGCGCCCCTTCATGGTGACCTCGCTGGCCAGCCGCGGCACGGTGTCGTCCACGCCCGCCGGGGTGTCATGGCTAAGCAGCTGGAAGCCCGCCGTGAAGGGGAAGGAGCGCCGGGGATTGACGTTGCGCCCGGTAACGGAGAGTCCCTTGAGGCGCAGCGAGTGCCCGGCAGCTCGATCGGTATAGCTCACCTCGCCGTCCTTGACCTCCACGCTGGCGATATTGAAGGCCACGGAGGGCCCATTGCCACCACCGGGAACCGGCGCCGAGGAGGCACTGGCCGGCGTCGGCGAGTCATCTCCGCCGGCGAAGCGCTCCATCAGGGATTCCCAGTTGCCGCGACCGTCCTCGTCGCGGGCCAGGTTGAGGCGCAGGCCATCCAGGGTCATGCCATCGATGGCCACCTCACCGCGGAGCAGCGAAGCGAAGGCCAGGCTGACCTCGGCGCGACGAAAGGCCATGAAGGCCGGATCCTCGCCGGCCGACTGCTCGGGCAGCCAGGCCTCGGCCTGCTCCACGCCAACCCCCAGCCGCGGGTAGAACGACCACGAGATGGGGCCTTCGAGGGAGAGGGTCAGGCCGACCCGCTCCTGCACCACCTCCTCCAGCCGCGGCTTGAGGTCTTCGGGGTCGAGGAAGGTGGTGACATAGACCACCGCCCCCACCGCCAGCACGGCGAGGATACCGATAGCGGCCAGCAGGGTGCTCAGCAAGCGCTTCATCGCGGTGACTCCTTGGGGTGGCAGCCGGGCAGAACGAGCTCATAATGGTCGCCGCTGCGGTCGAGCCGATAGCCGAGCCGCGAGAGCATCAGCTGGTCGGCCATCTGCAACTGGGCCAGCTCCGCACGCAGAGGCTTCTCCTCGGCACTGGCGGCCTCGCCGACCAGCGCCAGCAAGCGTGAGCCGACGCCCCGGCGACGGGTCGGCTTGCGCACACAGAAGTGCGACAGCCACCACGCCTTGCCATCGTCGCGCAGCGCCACGGCACCGATCAGACGATCATTGAAGCGCGCACAGAGGAAGGCGCCCCCGGCCGTCAGGTGGTCCTCGATAAAGGCATCAGCAGGGGCGGGCAGGCACTCGGCAGGAGCGTCGGCATAGATTCGGGCGAGGTCGGTTCGGGCCTGGGCATCCGCTTCCCAGGCGCCCCGATCGACCGGGTGCAGAGTCACCGGCATAAAAGAACCTCCTTGGGCCGGGACGGCAGGTATCGCCGCCGCGCGACGGGCGTAGTGAATGGAGGCATTGTAGCGGATGGGGTCGGCGATTCTCTATAATGGCAGTTTTACGACCGCGGGCGAGCCCCGCCGTCCCCTCGTTTCTGCGGATCGTTGCTCCAGCGATCCGCCTCGACATGCGCCCAGGCGCTGGAGAAGCCTCAATGTCCGAGCGTATCGCCACGGTCAGCCGCGACACCCAGGAGACCCGGATCAGCGTCACCGTCAACCTCGATGGCAGCGGCAAGCTGAACTGCGAGACCGGCGTACCCTTCCTCGACCACATGCTCGACCAGGTGGCCCGCCACGGCCTGATCGACCTCGACATCAAGGCCGAGGGCGATCTGCATATCGACGACCACCACACTGTCGAGGACCTCGGTATCACCCTCGGCCAGGCCTTCGCCAGGGCCATCGGCGACAAGCGCGGCATCCGGCGCTACGGCCACGCCTATGTGCCCCTCGACGAGGCCCTCTCCCGGGTGGTGGTCGACTTCTCCGGCCGCGCTGGCCTGTTCATGGATGTGGAGTTCACCCGCGCCGCCGTGGGCCGCCTGGATACCCAGCTCTTCTGGGAGTTCTTCCAGGGCTTCGTCAACCACGCCATGGTCACCCTGCATATCGACAACCTGAAGGGCTTCAACGCCCATCATCAGGCGGAGACCATCTTCAAGGCCTTCGGTCGTGCCCTGCGCATGGCCCTGGAGGAAGATCCCCGCATGGCCGGCCAGATGCCCTCCACCAAGGGCAGCCTGTGAGGCCCACGTACCACCCCACGAGGAGCGCCCCATGACGATTGCCGTCATCGATTACGGGATGGGCAACCTGCATTCCGTCGCCAAGGCACTGGAGCACGTCACCCACGAGAACGTGGTGATCACCCGTGACCCGCGCCGTATCCTCGGCGCTACCCGCCTGGTGCTGCCCGGCCAGGGCGCCATTCGAGACTGCATCGGCGAGCTGGAGAAGACCGAGCTGCGCGGCCTGGTGGAAGAGCTGCTGGCCAGCCAGGAGAAGCCCCTGCTGGGCATCTGCGTAGGCCAGCAGATGCTGCTCGACCACAGCGAGGAGAACGGCGGGGTCGACTGCCTGGGCTTCCTCGGCGGCGAAGTGAAGCGCTTCCCCGCCAACATGCGCGACGACCTGAACCAGCGACTGAAGGTACCCCATATGGGCTGGAACCTGGTGCATCAGCAGCGCGAGCACCCGCTGTGGGAGGGCATCGACCAGGACGAGCACTTCTACTTCGTGCACAGCTACTACGTGGCGGCCAGCGATGATGCCACGGTGTTCGGCACCACCGACTACGGTCGAGTGCAGGCCCATGTGGCGATCGGCCGCGACGCTACCTTCGCCGTGCAGTTCCACCCCGAGAAAAGCTCGCGGGCCGGTCTCAAGCTGCTCGAGAACTTTGTCAACTGGGCGCCCTAAGCCGCGCCCGGGTCAACTGGGCGCCCCGAGCCGCGCCCGGTCAACCGGGGGCCCATCCCGCGCCGCCCGACCATGGATCAACAGGACACTGACATGCTGGTAATTCCCGCTATCGACCTCAAGGATGGCCAGTGCGTGCGCCTCAAGCAGGGCCGCATGGACGATGCCACCACCTACGGCGACGATCCGGTGGCCATGGCCGAGCGCTGGGTCGCCGCCGGCGCCCGTCGCCTGCACCTGGTGGACCTCAACGGCGCCTTCGAGGGCAAGCCGGTCAATGGTGAGGCGGTCACCGCCATCGCCCGCCGCTACCCCGACTTGCCGATCCAGATCGGCGGCGGCATCCGCTCCGCCGAGACCATCGAGCACTACCTCGCGGCCGGGGTCAGCTACGTGATCATCGGCACCAAGGCGGTCAAGGAGCCCGACTTCGTGGGCGAGATGTGCCGCGCCTTCCCCGGCCATGTGATCGTCGGCCTCGACGCCCACGACGGCTTCGTGGCCACCGACGGCTGGGCCGAGGTCTCCCAGGTCAAGGCGGTGGATCTGGCGAAGCGCTTCGCCGACGACGGCGTCTCCAGCATCGTCTACACCGATATCGCCCGGGACGGCATGCTGAACGGCGTCAACGTCGAGGCCACCGCGGCACTCGCCCGTGACGGCGGCCTGCCGGTGATCGCCTCCGGCGGGGTGACCAACCTCGACGACCTGCGCGCTCTGGTGGCCGCCGACGAACCCGGCATCCTCGGCGCCATCACCGGACGCGCCATCTACGAGGGCAGCCTGGACCTGGCCGAGGGCCAGCGGCTGTGCGATGAACTCGCCCGGAAAGGGAGCTGACCATGGGACTCGCCAAGCGCATCATCCCCTGCCTCGACGTCGACGCCGGCCGCGTGGTCAAGGGCGTCAACTTCATCGGCATCCGCGACGCCGGCGACCCGGTGGAGATCGCCCAGCGCTACAACCAGCAGGGCGCCGACGAGATTACCTTCCTCGACATCACTGCCAGCCACGAGGACCGGGATACCACGGTGGAGATGGTCGAGCGCATCGCCGGCGAGGTCTTCATCCCGCTGACCGTGGGCGGCGGCATCCGCACCTGCGATGACATCCGCACCATGCTCAACGCCGGCGCCGACAAGGTCTCCATCAACACCGCCGCGGTCACCAACCCCGAGTTCGTGCGCGAGGCCGCCGAGCGCTTCGGCAGCCAGTGCATCGTGGTGGCCATCGACGCCAAGAAGGTCTCCGCCGAGGGCGAGGCCCCGCGCTGGGAGATCTTCACCCACGGCGGGCGCCGCCCCACCGGCCTCGATGCCGTGGAGTGGGCGAAGAAGATGGTGGAGTACGGCGCAGGCGAGCTGCTGCTTACCAGCATGGACCGCGACGGTACCAAGGCCGGCTTCGATCTCGGCGTGACCCACGCCATCAGCGAGGCGGTGAGCGTACCGGTGATCGCCTCCGGCGGGGTCGGCAACCTCGACCACCTGGTGGAGGGCGTGGTCGAGGGCGGTGCCGACGCGGTGCTCGCCGCCAGCATCTTCCACTTCGGCGAGTACACCATCCCCGAGGCCAAGCGCTATATGGCCGAGCGCGGCATCGAGATGCGCCTGTAGGCACTATTCGTCGGCGGAGAGCCCCAGGTTGCTGACGCCCTCGTTGCGCCCCAGCCGGCGCAGCGCCTTGAGGGCATCGCGATCCAGCGGGCCTGCCTCCACCGCCTCCAGCACTGCGTCCTGGAAGTCGTTCTCGTCCGCCATCAGCGGGTGCTCGCGCACCAGGGCGGCCAGGCGCTCGCCGTCCTCCTCGCCCTCGGTCAGCTCGATGAAGGCCCGCACCCCGCCTCGCGAGGCGCGACTCACCTCCAGCACCGCCTCGGGCGCCTCGCCCTGCAGGGTGTCGAGGAGCGCCGAGAGCGCCGCCACCACCTCGGTGGCGCGCCGCGCACCGAAGCTGTCGTCATCCTCCGGCGGTGCCAGCTCGGCGAGCTTCTCGGCCTGGCGCTCGAAGTCGATGCGCGCCCCCGCAATCGCCAGCCGCTCCCACACCAGGTCGAGGATGGCGCGCAGCCCCGCCGGATTACCTTGGCCGGCGGTCTGGGCGTAGTGCGCCTGACAGTAAAAGAGATAGTTGGGCAGAAGGCGCTCGCACAGCGCTGCCATAAAGGCCTGCTGGCGATGAGGCTCGAGGCCCTGCAGGCGCTGAAAGAAACCGCTCATGGACTCTCCTTGGCTGTTGGTTATGTCGGCTGCCCCCTTCGACCATGGCAGTACTCGGAGCTGACCCGGCGACAGGCCTTCACATCCTATACGACCTGACCCCGGCGCTCCTCGGGCAGGTTCAGTGTCTATGGTCTGTTCACGGCCACATCCGCTCCACTGGTGCCCGGCCGCGGGCATCCAGCAGCACCCCCTCGGCGGCCAGGCGCTGGCGCTGCTCGGCGGCGCCGGGGTGGTCGGCCAGCTTGCGCGAGGCGGTGATGATGCGAAACCACGGCAGGTCGTGGCCGGTGGGCAGCTCGCGCAGGGCGCGCGCCACCAGTCGCGGCGTGGCGCCCTCGGCCATGGCGGCGATGCGCCCGTAAGTAGTCACCCGCCCAGGCGGGATCTCGGCGATGACGGTCAGGACCTGTTCCCTCCAGCCGGCCTTCATGTACCCTTGCGCCCCCTGTCCGTTGCATACGCTGGCGAGGTTACCCATGCACGTTCATCTGCTCCAGCACGCCCCCCACCAGGGGCCGGCACGCCTGGCCGACTGGTTGACCAGCATGGGCCACAGCCACACGGTATTCCACCTCGACGCCGGCGAGCTGCCGCCGAAACCCGGCGACGGCGATGCCCTGGTGCTGCTCGATGGCCCCGAAGGTCCCCTGGACGAGACTCGCCAGCCCTGGCTCAGGCGCGAGCGCAAGCTGGTCGAGCGCGCCCTGGACGGCCACAGGCCGCTGCTGGGCATCGGCTACGGCGCTCGCCTGATCGCCACGGCGCTGGGTGCGGTGGTTGCCCGCGGCACCTTCGCGGAAACCGGCTGGCACCCCGTCACACTTGCCGCGGAGAGCGGCCTGGACCTGCCCGAGCGCTTCGAGGCCTTCATGTGGCATCGCGAGGTTTTCGCCCTGCCCGACAACGCCCTGCCACTGGGTGGCAGCGAGGCGAGCCCGCTGCAGGGCTTCAGCTGGGACGACGGCCGCGTGCTGGGGCTGCTCTGCCACCTGGAGGCCACCGCCGAGAGCGTCGAGGCGCTGCTCGCCAACGAGCCACTGCCCGAGGGCAGCGAGGCCAGCCCCCACGCCCAGGCTACCGCGGCGATGCTCGGGGACCCGCGGCGCTTCGACCGCCTCGCCCCGCTGCTCGACCGCCTGCTCAGCCAGTGGCTTCGCCAGGCAGCAGCCTGACCCTGCGATTAGCGAGGGCGCCGGGAACAAGCCGAAGAGGAGGTCCGAGGACCAGGGATGGCCGAGGTAGCGTACAGGGACGTATTCACAGCGCCTCCTCGCAGGCTTGTTGCCGGGTCAGCCCCGAGCGATGCCGGTCTCAGCCACAGAGTGACCACACATCGCTTTCAGCCTTGCCTTCTGTTCATTCGACCACTCCCGGGCCACCGCCAGGCAGCTCTCCCAGTCGCCCACATGCAGGAAGTGGCCCGGATCACGCTTCTCCAGCTGGTGTCGATACATGGGGTCGTAGTATTCGGTCAGCAGCGGCGCCAGCCACGCCTCGTGGGCCTGGGAGTTGCCGCGTTCATGCTCGCGGAAGGCCAGCGCCTGGAGCCGCTGCAGCCGCGCCAGGCGTGCGCTGCCCAGGCGCTTGCGCAGCTTGGCCAGGGACTCCTCCAGTTGCTTGCGCATCAGGGCCCAGCCCAGCCACTCGCCGAACTGCCGACGATAGACCGCCCACAGTTCCTCGATATAGTCGCGATGGATCTGTGCCAGGCGCCAGTCCAGGGGCATCTCCACGCGCAGTCGCGGGGCGCACTGCATCGCCTCCCAGAAGGCCTGGGGCAAGTTGGCGCCGCCGATATGGCGTGACTCGTCCTCCACCACCACGGGGCCCGGCAACTCCAGCAGGCGCAGGCCCATGGCGTGCTCGAAGTCGATCTGGCCGGGGGCCTGCAGCGGGTGGCGGCCGAAGGCGGAGCCCTTGTGACGAGCACACCCCTCCAGGTCCAGGCCATTGTCCAGGGCCAGTACGAGATCGGTCTTGGCACAGCCGGTGAGCCCGCCCACCACCAGCAGCGGCTGCTCGGCAGCGGCATCGATGCGTGCGCAGAGCGCCTGGCGCATCGCCTTCCAGCCGCCGCGGATGCGCGGCCGGGTGATGCCCGCCTCGCGGATCCACTGCTGGGCGATCTGCGAACGCAACCCGCCGCGGAAGCAGTAGACGATGGCATCGGGGTAACGCTCGAGCTCCGCCATCCAGGCCGCCACCCGCGCCGCCTTGACCTCGCCACTGACCAGACGCTCGCCCAGAGCGATCGCCGCGGCCTGGCCGCGCTGCTTGTACTCGATGCCGACCCGGCGGCGCTCCTCGTTATCCATCAGCGGCAGGTTCACCGCCCCGGGCAGCGCCCCCTGGGCGAACTCCACGGGAGCGCGCACATCGATGAGGTGCCGCCCCTCGCTCAGCAGCGCCAGGTCGGGGTCGACCAGCGGCAGGTCACTCATCCATGCACCTCGATGCGCGCCGGGCCGCTGGCCTCGATGATCTCGCCGAAGGGCTCGAGGGTCAGGCCATGCTCGCGGCCGATCCGCTCGACGTCATCCTCCCAGGCCGGATCCACGGCCAGCAGCAGGCCGCCGGAGGTCTGGGGATCGCACAGCCACTGCCAGTGGGCCTCGTCCATATCGGGCAGGCTTGTACCCAGGGCCTGACGATTGCGCAGGGTGCCTCCCGGCACCGCCCCCTGGCGACGATAGGCCTCGGCCTCGGCCAGGCGGGGCAGGCGCCGGAAGTCGATGCGCGACGCCACCTCGCTGGCCGCGCACACCTCGGCCAGATGGCCGCCGAGCCCGAAACCGGTGACATCGGTCATGGCGTGCACGCCCGAGACCTTCGCCAGGTCCACGCCGATGCGGTTGGAGCGCAGCATGGTCTCCCGGGCCAGGCCCTGATGGCCGGGCTCGAGCAGTCCCTTCTTCTCGGCGGTGGTCAGCATGCCCACCCCCAGCGGCTTGGTCAGGAACAGCAGGTCTCCTGGCTTCGCCCCCTTGTTGAGCTTGAGATGCTCCAGGTCCACCAGGCCGTTCACCGCCAGGCCGAAGATCGGCTCCGGGGCATCGATGGAGTGGCCGCCGGCAAGCGCCAGGCCCAGTTCACGGCACACCGCCTGGGCGCCGGCCATCACATCGCCGGCGACCTCGGCGGGCAGCTTGTCCAGCGGCCAGCCGAGGATGCCCAGGGCCATCACCGGGGTGCCGCCCATGGCGTAGATATCGCTGATCGCGTTGGTGGCGGCGATGCGCCCGAAGTCGAAGGGGTCATCGACGATGGGCATGAAGAAGTCGGTGGTGGCGATCATCCCGCGGCCGTCACCCAGGTCGTAGACAGCGGCATCCTCGCGGCCCTGGTTGCCGACTATCAGTCGCGAATGGGTGGCCCCCGGACCGGCCTGGGCCAGGATGCCGTCGAGTACGTCGGGGGCGATCTTGCAGCCGCAGCCGGCTCCGTGGCTGTACTGGGTCAGACGGATGGTGCTCATCGGAATCTCCTCGGAATCGGTTACGGGTATTCTAACATCAAGGCCCCAACTCACAGGGCCTCGAGGGCGTCGGCGAGCTTGTCCACCGCCACCACCTCCATCCCCTCGGGGGCCCGCTTGGGGGCGTTGGCCCGCGGCACGATGGCGCGGGTGAAGCCGTGCTTGGCGGCCTCGAGGATACGTTCCTGGCCGCTGGGCACCGGGCGGATCTCGCCGGAGAGCCCCACCTCGCCGAACACCACCAGCTCGCGGGGCAGCGGGCGACTCTGCAGGCTGGAAACCACCGCCAGCAGTACCGCCAGGTCGGCACTCGTCTCCAGCACCTTGACCCCGCCCACCACGTTGAGGAAGACATCCTGATCACCGGTGAATAGTCCGCCGTGACGGTGCAGCACGGCGAGCAGCATGGCCAGGCGGTTGGCATCGAGGCCCACCGCCACGCGCCTCGGGTTGCCCAGCGGCGAGTCATCGAGCAGCGCCTGCACCTCCACCAGGATCGGCCGGGTGCCCTCCCACACCACCATCACCAGGCTGCCCGGCGCCTGCTCCTCGGTGCGCGACAGGAAGATGGCACTGGGATTCTTCACCTCCTTGAGGCCGTGCTCGAGCATGGCGAAGACCCCCAGCTCGTTGACCGCGCCGAAGCGGTTCTTCTGGCCGCGCAGGGTGCGGAAGCGCGAGTCGGCGCCACCCTCCAGCAGCAGCGAGGCATCGATCATGTGCTCCAGCACCTTGGGGCCGGCGAGACTGCCATCCTTGGTCACATGGCCCACCAGCAGCAGCACGGTGTTGCTCTGCTTGGCGAAGCGGGTCAGGGCCGCGGCGGACTCGCGCACCTGGGCCACGCCGCCCGGGGCCGAGGCGATATCCTCCAGGTGCATGGTCTGGATGGAGTCGATGATCAGGATCTCCGGTTGCTCACGCTCGGCCACGGCGAGGATCGTCTCGACGCTGGTCTCGGCCAGCATCTTCAGCCCCTGGGTGGGCAGTTGAAGGCGGTGGGCACGCATCGCCACCTGGGAGAGCGACTCCTCGCCGGTGACGTAGAGCACGCCGCGCCCCTGGGCGAGCTTGCAGGCGGTCTGCAGCAGCAGCGTCGACTTGCCCGCCCCGGGGTGGCCGCCCAGTAGCACCGCCGAGCCCGGCACCAGGCCGCCGCCCAGCACCCGGTCGAACTCGGCGAAGGTGGAGGAGAGCCTGGGTACCTCGCTGAGATCGACATTGGCCAGGTCGACCACCTCGCGGGTCAGAGCGCCGGCATAGCCACCGCGCGCCGCCGGCGATGCGGCTGCGGCTCCCGGTCGAGCCGGGGCGAGACGCACCTCGCTGAGGGTGTTCCATTCTCGGCAGCTCGTGCACTGCCCCTGCCACTTGCGGTATTCGGCGCCGCACTCGGTGCAGACGTAGGCGCTCTTTGCCTTGGCCATGGCGTGTCTCGTGGGTGGATGGATCGTTAAGTGTCGCTGGTCGGGCCGTGGCGTCAGTGGCAACAGCCACAACGGCAGGGGGCGGCCCGAAGGCCGCCCCCACCGGATCACCCGGGGTCATCCGCGAGCGATCACTGACGCTTGAGCTGCAACATCTCGCTGTTCTGGAAGCGCCGCCGCTCGGGGTCGATCAGCTCCAGGGTCTGCGGATCGAGGCGCAGGAAGTAGTAGATCTGCCCCTCGCCGTCCGGCGTGAGCTCGTAGACGGTGGCATCAGGCTCATTGGCGGTACCTTCCAGCACCTCCCAGTTACCAGCGTAGGTCTCGTCCGGGGGGCTCTGCGGATGGCCACGATAGGAGGCGTTGAGCTCGAAGGTGCGATCCCCGGCGGCGGCCTGTTCGTCGCCACGCATCAGCACATCGAGGTCGATACCATCGCAGTTGCGGCAGGGCAGAGTGCCCTGATAGCGCTCCTCGTCGGGCTCCACGGCGGCACCCGCAGGGCCATCGGTGGGGCCGGCGGCGCAGCCGGCCAGCAGCGCAAGCATCGCCGATCCGGCAAGCAAGGTCCTGATTTGCATATGTGTCCTCCTGGGCAGTGGGCGTTGCACCGTAATGCACGGCGGCCTGACGGCCTGAGTCACAGCATAACCGCTGATACGGCCGACGCACAGTTTCACGGCCCTTCATCCGCCGATACCGGCATGCACATGGGCAAAGACCAGCGCCAGCACCACTGGCATCACCACCAGCGAACCGAGATTGCCGATCAGCACCAGCGAGGCGACCTTGTGAGGTTCCTGGCGGTACTGCTCGGCCACCAGGTAGTTGAGCACCGCCGGCGGCAGGGCGGCGAACACCCACAGCGCCGCGGCCTGCAGCCCGGAGAGCCCCAGCAGCCAGACCAGCGGCGCGGCCAGTACCAGGCCGGAGAGCGGGCAGAGCACGGCGCCCAGCAGGCCGGTCTTCCAGTCCGAGAAGTCGATGTCGAGCATGCGCACGCCGAGGGCGAAGAGCAGTAGCGGGATACACACCCCACCCAGCATATGCAGCGCCTCCAGCAGCCAACCGGGCAGCGGCGCGCCCAGCAGGTTGACCGCCAGGCCGGCGAAGGTGGCCAGCACGATGGGCAGGCGCAGGATGCGCAGCAGCGAGGAGCCGGGGCTCAGCATCCACAGCCCCACCGTGAAGTGCAGTAGCATCTCGACGATGAACAACACCACCGCGGCGGGTAGCGCCGCCTCGCCGAAGGCCAGCAGCAGCAGCGGGATGCCCATGTTGCCGGAGTTGTTGAACATCATCGGCGGCAGGAAGGTCTTCACCTCCAACCCCAACCACTTCACCAATGGCCACAGCACCAACCCGGAGCCCAGCACCACCACCGTGCCGCCCAGCGCCAGCCCCGCATACTCCTCCAGCGGCGCCTGGCCGTCGGCCAGCACGGCAAACACCAGCATGGGCACGAAGAGCTCCATGTTGAGCGTGTTGAGGGTGGCGATATCGGGGTTGCGCAGGCGGCCGTAAAGGGTGCCGCATCCGGCGATCAGGAATACCGGCAGCAGGGTGGCAAGGATCTGGGCGGTCATCGCGAAGTCATTGTGATCGGGGTCAGGGGGCACCAGCCTAGCACGGCTTGCGCGGCTCGGCCGCGCGGGTCACCATGCCGACATTCCCTCCCTGTCCCGAGCGAGAGCCATGAGCAAGTTCTGGAGCCCCGAGGTCCGCGAGCTGACGCCCTATGTTCCCGGCGAGCAGCCCCGCGAGCGCCTGATCAAGCTGAACACCAACGAGAACCCCTACCCCCCGGCCCCGGGAGTCGGCGCCGTGCTGCGCGAATTCCCCAGCGACCACCTGCGCCGCTATCCGGACCCCGAGTCCCGGGCGCTGCGCGAGGCGCTGGCCGCGGAGCTCGGCGTCGAGGTCGGGCAGGTGTTCGTGGGCAATGGCTCCGACGAGGTACTGGCACTGGCCTTCCAGGCCTTCTTCCGCCAGGCAGCGGCGCTGCAGATGCCGGCGATCACCTACAGCTTCTACCCGGTCTACTGCCGGCTCTACGACATCGAGCGCCAGGCCCTGCCGCTGGCCGCCGACTGGTCGGTGGATCTCGCGGCATTCGCCCCCTCGGCGGGCGGGGTGGTCTTCGCCAACCCCAACGCCCCCACCGGCCACGGCCACGATCGCGCGGCGATCGCCAACCTGCTCGAGAGGATCACCGAGTCGGTGGTGCTGATCGACGAGGCCTACGTGGACTTCGGAGGCGAGAGCGCGGTGCCACTGGTGGAGCGCTTCCCCAACCTGCTGATCACCGGCACCTTCTCCAAGTCGCGCAGCCTGGCCGGCCTGCGGCTGGGCTATGCGGTGGGCTCCAGGGAGCTGATCGAGGGGCTGGAGCGGGTCAAGGACTCCTTCAACTCCTACCCGGTAGACAGCCTGGCCAGCGCCGTGGCCATCGCCTCCCTGGCCGACGCGGAGCACTTCGCGGCGTGCCGTGAACGGGTGATCACCACCCGCGAGCAAACCCGCAGCGCGCTCGAGCGACTGGGCTTCGAGGTACTGCCCTCCCAGGCCAACTTCCTGCTGGTCCGCCACCCCGACCAGGATGCCGCCCAGCTCTTCGTGGGGCTGCGCGAGCGGGGCGTGCTGGTGCGCCACTTCAACACCGAGGCGCTGCGCGACCACCTGCGCATCAGCATCGGCACCGATGACGAGATGGAGAGCCTCATCGAGACGCTGACGCTGCTCTGCCAGGCGCCGACCTGAGCCCCAGCCTCCCTCCAAGAACACGAAAGCCCCGCGGCACTTGCGCGCCGCGGGGCTTTCACTCGGGCTCGGGCCAGGCTCGCCGCAGCGTCAGAAGTGCGGCTTGAGCTGCTGCACCAGCGCCTTGTAGAGGCGCGGGCCGGCGGCCATCAGCAGGCCATCCGCATCCACCCTGGGCTGGCCGTCCGGGGTCCCCATCAGCGCGCCGGACTCCTTGAGCAGCAGGCCGCCGACGTGGAGATCCTGCTCCTCCAGGCCCAGCACGAAGGCGGCATCGGCACGCCCGGAAGCAAGCTCGGCGAGATCGAGCAGGCCGCTACCGCTGGCCCGCTGCACCTCGATGAGCGGACCGAGCTGCTGCACCAGGGTCAGGTAGGAGGGCAGGTAGCGATTGCGCAGCGAGCTGTCGGGCAGCCCCATGGCGACGCGCGTACCGGCCACGGCATGCTTGCCGGGGACACGGATGCGCTTGCCGTTGTGCTGGGCACCACGGCCACGGCTGGCCAGGTACTCGTCGTCGCTGAAGGGGCAGATCACCACCGCGTGCTCCGCACGGCCCTTGACCAGGCATACCAGTGACAGCGCGAAGCCGGGAGCGGCCACCTCGAGGTTCGAGTAGCCGTGGAAGGGTTCGATGCGCCACAGCACGTCGCGCCCCTCGCCTTCCCCCTCGCGATGGGGGGTGAAACGGCCGACGACGCCGTGCTGGGGGTAGCCGCGGGAGAGCTGACGCACGATCAGTGTCTCGGCGTTGCGCGCGGCGTCTTCCAGCAGGCGGTCGAGGTTGTGCTCTTGGTGGGAGTTCTCGATGCGCTCGCGAATGCGCAGGAACTGCTCGCCGGCGCTGCGGGCGGCGCGCAGCGCGTATTGGACCATCGGATGCATGATCGGGCCTTGGGGAGTCGGTGGTGTTAAAGAACGGGGCGTTTACTCGAAACGCTGGCGCGAATCCTAGCAGAAGCGCTCGTGACGCGCCATCCACCGCGACGCTCGCATGCTAGACTGCGCCCCTCAACTTCCTGCAGCACCGGACCCTGACCCATGCTCGAGCGCATCCGTATCGTCCTGATCGGCACCAGCCACCCCGGCAATATCGGCGCCACCGCCCGCGCCATGCACAACATGGCCCTGAGCGACCTGGCCCTGGTGGCACCGCGCTGCGAGCCGATCACCGCCGATAGCGTGTCACGGGCCTCCGGTGCCGACCACCTGGTGCACGGCGCCCGGGTGGTCGACACCCTGGAGGAGGCCGTGGCCGACTGCACCCTGGTGGTGGGCGCCAGTGCCCGCTCGCGGACCCTGCCCTGGCCGATGCTCTCGCCGCGCGAGCTGGGCGACCGCCTGCCCCAGGAGCTGGCCGACGCCGACGCCCGGGTGGCGCTGGTGTTCGGCCGCGAGGACAGCGGCCTGACCAATGCCGAACTGCAGCGCTGCCATGCCCACGTGCATATCCCCACCAACCCGGACTTCAGCTCGCTGAACCTGGCCGCGGCGGTGCAGGTACTAGCCTACGAATGCCGCCAGGCCTGGCTGGCGGGAGAGCCGGCCGCCCCGGTGGAGCCTGACCAGGCCCTGGCCACCCACGCCGAGCTCGAGCACTACTTCGCCCACCTGGAGCGCACCCTGGTCGCCATCGGCTTCCATGACCCGGCCACCCCTCGCCAGCTGATGGCCCGGCTGCGTCGCTTCACCCTGCGCGCCCGCCCCGAGCGCATGGAGCTCAATATCCTGCGCGGCATCCTCTCGGATACCGAGAAGCTCGCCCCGCCGCGGGATGAGTGATGGCCAACGCCCGGCGGAAAGGGGCAGGCTCGCCTTGAAGCTCCCCACCGCCGCCCCCACACTGAGATGATCATCCGCGGCGGTTGCCGCCCTGCCCATCCAAGCCCAAGGACCGCTGCATGTTTCAACGCCTGCGTGAGGACATCAACAGCGTTTTCGACCGCGACCCGGCGGCACGCAACTTCCTCGAAGTGCTGACCAACTACCCGGGCCTGCACGCCCTGCTGCTCCACCGCCTGAGCCACCGCCTGTGGCGCGCCAACCTGCGCTGGCTGGCACGCAGCCTCTCCACCTTCTCGCGCTGGCTGACCGGCATCGAGATCCACCCCGGGGCCACCATCGGCCGACGCTTCTTCATCGACCACGGCATGGGCGTGGTGATCGGCGAGACCGCCGAGGTGGGCGACGACGTCACCCTCTACCAGGGCGTGACCCTGGGCGGCACCAGCTGGAACAAGGGCAAGCGCCACCCCACCCTGGAGGATGGCGTGATCGTCGGCGCCGGCGCCAAGATCCTCGGCCCCTTCAGCGTCGGGACCGGAGCCAAGATCGGCTCCAACGCCGTGGTGACCAAGGAGGTCCCCGCCGGCGCCACCGTGGTGGGCATCCCCGGCAAGATCGTCAAGCGCGAGGAGCCGGATACCGCCGACACCCTGGACGTCGACCCCGAGCGCCGCGAGGCGATTCGCCGCAAGTTCGGCTTCGACGCCTACGGGGTCAGCGAGGACATGCCCGACCCGGTGGCCCGCTCCATCCAGGCGATGCTCGATCATATGCACGCCGTGGACGAGCGCCTCGAGCGCATGTGCCAGACCCTGCGCAAGGTGGACGCCAGCTACCGCGAGGGCGAGCTGCCGGAGCTGCGTGAAGAGGACTTCGCCGAGGTACTCGACGACGCCTGCAAGATGCCGGAGAAGGCGCCGGCCGCCGAGACATCTGAGAAGGCTGGCGATGGGGAGCGACGCGACTAGGGCAACCTCAGCAAATGGTTGACCATGCCACTCGGTCTTTCCCATAATGCACGGTCAGTTCGACCGCTCCCCCGGAGCCGACGCTTACCCAACGCCGCCCCGGCGGCGCCGAGGACGCCATGCGCCTGACCACCAAGGGACGCTACGCCGTCACCGCCATGCTCGACCTGGCGATGAACGCCCGCAGCGGGCCGATCTGCCTGGCCGACATCTCGCGACGCCAGGAGATCTCGCTCTCCTACCTCGAACAGCTATTCGCCCGCCTGCGCCGTGCCGGGCTGGTCGACAGCGTGCGCGGCCCGGGGGGCGGCTACCTGCTGGCCCAGGCGCCGGAGACAATCTCGGTGGCGCGGGTGATCGACGCCGTGGATGAGTCCGTGGACGCCACGCGCTGCGGTGGCCTCTCCGACTGCCAGCAGGGCGATACCTGCCTCACCCACCACCTGTGGATCGAGCTGTCGGCGCATATCCACGGCTTCCTCGACGGCGTCACCCTGGGTCAGCTGGCCGACCGCCAGGAGATCCAACAGATCGCCAGCCGTCAGCGGCGTCGCCTCGATGGCGACGACAGCATCCTCGCCTCGGCGCCCTGACCGCCAGGCCAACCCGAGACTTCCCGAGGCCATGACCACACCCGTCTATCTCGACTACGCTGCCACCACTCCCGTCGACCCCCGGGTCGCCGAGCTGATGGCGCGCCACCTGACCCTCGACGGCATCTTCGCCAACCCCGCCTCGCGCAGCCACATGCTGGGCTGGCAGGCCGAGCAGGCGGTGGAGAATGCCCGCCGCCAGGTGGCCGACCTGATCGCTGCCGACCCGCGCGAGATAGTCTGGACCAGCGGCGCCACCGAGGCCGACAACCTGGCCCTGACCGGCTTCCTGCGCGCCAATCGCCACCGTGGCCGCCACCTGATCACCTCCGTCGTCGAGCACAAGGCGGTGGTGGATACCGCCCGGGCGCTGGAGGACGAGGGCTTCGAGGTGACCTGGCTGACACCTGCAAGCGACGGGCGGATCAGCCCGGCACAGCTGCGCGAGGCACTGCGCGAGGACACCGTGCTGGTGTCGCTGATGGCGGTCAACAATGAACTCGGCGTGATCCACGACCTGGCGTCCCTGGCCGAGGTGGCCCATGCCGGCGGCGCCGCCTTCCATGTCGACGCCGCCCAGGCGGTGGGCCGCATCGACCTCGATGTGAACCAGTTGGGGATCGACCTGATGTCGCTCTCCGGGCACAAGGCCTATGGACCCAAGGGCGTTGGCGCCCTCTATGTCAGGCGCCACCCCGATATCCGCGTCGAGGCGCTGATCCACGGCGGCGGCCACGAGCGCGGCATGCGCTCCGGCACCCTGCCCACTCACCAGATCGTTGGCATGGGCGAGGCCTTCGCCATCGCCGCCGCCGAGGGTGAGGCCGACCAGGCCCGCATCACCTCTCTGCGCGACCGCCTGCTCGACGGCCTGGCCGACCTCGATGGCATCCATCGCAATACCGCGCTGGAGGCCGCCGTGCCCAATATCCTCAACCTGGCCTTCGCCGGCGTGGAGGGCGAGTCGCTGTTGATGGCACTGCGCGATATCGCCCTCTCCACCGGCTCGGCCTGCAACTCGGCCAGCGTCGAGCCATCCTATGTACTGAAGAGCATCGGCCTGCCGCGGGCGCTGGCGCTCGCCTCGCTGCGTTTCAGCTTCGGACGCTTCACCACCGAGGCCGACATCGATCGGGCCGTCGACGCCCTGCGTCACGCCCTGTCCGGCCTGCGCCGTCAGGCCCAATGACGCCTTCGCGACAGGCGCAACCCCTGCAACAGGCAGCTACCCACAGGAGAGAGACCATGGCGCATCTCACCATCACCGACGCCGCCGCCGAGCAGATCCGCCGGGTGCTCGACGAGCGCGGCCAGGGCCTTGGCCTGCGCGTCTCGGTCAAGCCCAGCGGCTGCTCCGGCTACAGCTACGTGCTCGACTTCGCCGACGAGGCGGCCAACGACGACACCTGCTTCGAGGAGCACGGAGTCAAGGTCTTCGTCGCCCCCGATGCCCTGGAGATGCTCGACGGCAGCGAGGTCGACTACGTCAACGAGGGGCTCAACCGCTACTTCCGCTTCAACAACCCCAACGTAAAGGACCAGTGCGGCTGCGGCGAGAGCTTTTCGGTCTAGGTTCACAGAATTCCCGGGACCCGAGGCGCGCCACGCCTCGCGATCAGCGACGATTGTTCAACGCCACCGCGAGGCGCTATAATCCCGGCCCAGTCGGCGCATCGCCGAGCCGCATTACCCGATTCGCCGCGCCGCCCTCGCTTTCCCAAGCCCGAGGGTGGCGCGGCGCACTCTTTCGACACCCCATCACCCCCTACTGGAGACATGCCCATGGCTACCCAGCGCACCCTGTCCATCATCAAGCCCGATGCCGTCGCCAAGAACGCCATCGGCGAGATCATCGCCCGCTTCGAGAAGGCCGGCCTCAAGGTCGTCGCCGCCAAGATGCTCAAGCTGGACGACGACAAGGCCGGCGGCTTCTACGCCGAGCACAAGGAGCGCCCCTTCTTCAAGGATCTGGTCGGCTTCATGACCTCCGGCCCGGTGGTCGTGCAGGTGCTCGAGGGCGACGATGCCATCGCCAAGAACCGTGACCTGATGGGCGCCACCAACCCCAAGGAAGCCGCGCCGGGCACCATCCGCGCCGACTTCGCCGAAACCATCGATGCCAACGCCGTGCACGGTTCCGACTCCCCCGAGTCCGCCGAGCGCGAGATCGCCTACTTCTTCGAGAGCAGCGAACTTTGCCCGCGCTGATTTTCGGCCCGCATTGATCCAGGCTCCGGGCGGGGCCCTGTCCCCGCCTCCCCTGCCGCCTTCCCTTCCCCGACCCGCTGATCGCCATGACCGTTGATACCGCACCCCAGAAGACCAACCTGCTCGGCATGTCCCGCCAGGAGATGGAAGCCTTCTTCCTCTCCATCGGCGAGAAGAAGTTCCGTGCCGCCCAGGTGATGAAGTGGATCCACCACGAGGGCTGTGACGACTTCGCGGCCATGACCAACCTCGCCAAGGCGCTTCGTGCCAGGCTCGCCGAGGTGGCCGAGATCCGCGGCCCCGGCGTGGTCTACGAGGGCACCTCCAGCGACGGCACCCGCAAGTGGGTGCTGGAGGTCGAGGACGGCAGCTATGTCGAGACGGTGCTGATCCCCGCCGACAACGGCAAGCGCCGCACCCTGTGCGTCTCCTCCCAGGTGGGCTGCTCGCTGGACTGCAGCTTCTGTTCCACCGGCAAGCAGGGCTTCCAGCGCAACCTCACCGCCGCCGAGATCATCGGCCAGGTGTGGGTGGCCCAGCGCAGCGTGGGTCCGCGCAAGGACACCGCCAATCGCCCGGTCACCAATGTGGTGATGATGGGCATGGGCGAGCCGCTGATGAACTACGACAACGTCGTGCCAGCCATGAAGCTGATGCTCGACGACGACGGCTACGGCCTCTCCAAGCGCCGCGTCACGCTCTCCACCTCCGGGGTCGTGCCGATGCTCGACAAGCTCGGCGACGAGCTCGACGTGAGCCTGGCCATCTCGCTGCACGCCGCCAACGACGAGTTGCGCAACGAGCTGGTGCCGCTCAACCGCAAGTACAACATCCGCAGTCTGCTGGATGCCTGCCAGCGCTATCTCGCCAAGTGCGACGACACGCGCATGGTCACCATCGAGTACACGGTGATCAAGGACGTCAACGACCAGCAGGTGCACGCCGAGCAACTCGCCGAACTGCTGCGCGAGCTGCCGTGCAAGATCAACCTGATTCCCTTCAACCCCTTCCCCCACTCGGGCTACGAGAAGCCGTCACGCAACCAGGTGATGCGCTTCCAGCAGTGGCTCTACGAACTGGGCTACACGGCACCGATCCGCTCCACTCGCGGTGACGATATCGACGCCGCCTGCGGCCAGCTGGTGGGCCGGGTGAAGGACCGCACCCGTCGGCACGAGCGCTATATCAAGTCGATCCAGATCGACGCCGACTGAAGGGAGCCCGCCTTGACTTCAACCGGGCACAGCGCTTTGATGGGCAGGCCCTGCCTCCCCCCGGCTTCCGTTTGTCCGCGGCACGCCGCCGGAGGGAGCCCGCCGACCCTCGGGAGGAGTTCATGACCCGCCGCTCACGACTGCCCGGACGCTCGCTGCTGCCCTTGGCCGCCCTGCTGGGCGGCCTGTGGCTGACCGGTTGTGCCACACAGTCCCAGGGCATCAGTGGCGCCGACCGCGAGGCCAGCCCGGCCGACGCCTACACCCAGCTCGGCGTCGCCTATCTGGAGCGCAACAACCTGCGCCGCGCCATGGGCGCCCTGGACCGCGCCCTGGAGATCGCCCCCGAAGACCCCGAGGCACTGCAGGCCATGGCCATGGTCTACCAGCGCCAGGGGGAGGAGGCGCTGGCCGACGAGACCTTCCGTCGGGCCCTCGCCGCGGACGCCGACTTCACCCGCGCGCGCAACAACTACGCGGCCTTTCTCTACGCCCGGGGCCGCGTACGCGAAGCCTGCGAGCAGCTCGAACGGGCCTCGACAGATGCCCAGTACCCCAATCGCGCCCAGCTGTTCGCCAACCTCGGGCAGTGCCATCGCGAGCTGGGGGAGGTGCAGGAGGCACGCCGCAACCTGCAGCGCGCCCAGGAGATCGATCCCCGAGCGCCGCGCAGCTACTTCACCCTGGCCGGGCTGGAGTACGCCGACAACAACCTGGCCCAAGCGCGAGCGCAGATCGAGGCCTTCATGCGCCTGGCCGGGCCGCGCCCGGAGGCCCTGAGACTGGCCGGTGACATCGCCCGCGCCCAGGGCGACAGCGCCACTGCCGCTTTCTATACCCAACAGCTGGAGGGGCGTGGCACCACGCCCTGATCCGAGAACACCACCGAAGGATGCGCCGCCATGAGCGACACCCACGAACCGGACCTGCACGCTGACGCCACGGCCTCGCCCGGCGAGCAGCTGAGGCTTGAACGCGAGAACCAGGGCCTCTCCGTCTCCGAGGTGGCCGGCGCGCTCAACCTGAGGCCGGCGGTGGTCCGTGGCCTGGAGGAGGACAGCTACGAGGAGGTGCCGATCGCCACCTACCGGCGTGGCTACCTGCGCGCCTACGCGCACCTGCTGGGCATCGACGACGCCCCGGTGCTGGCTGCCTATCACGCCCGCTTCGGCAGCCAGGATGCCGCCCAGCGCAAGGTCACCCCGGTCCAGATCAGCAAGCCTCCCTCGCGCCTGGGCGCCTGGCTGTTCCGCCTGGTGTCGCTGCTGGTGCTGGCCGGCCTGATCGGTCTGACCCTGATGTGGTGGCAGAGCCGCGGCGGCGGCGAGCCACCCAGCATCGGCGAGAGCGACCCGGTCTCCGTCGACCGCCTGGATGGCTCCGCCAGCGTGACCGAGCCCGACACCTCAACCGACAGCACCGGGCCGGATAGCCTGCCGCCGCTGCCCGAGGAGGTAGCCGAAGCAGAGTCCACCGCCCAGGCACTCGGCGAGGAGACCGACGACACCCTCGCCGACGACGCGTCGGTGGATGCCGAACTCGCCGCGAGCGCCGACGCACCGGACGCCGCCCGCGAGGAGCAGAATAGCGAGGCCGCAGCCGACGAGGAGCAGCAACAGACTACGGCGGAGGCCGAGCAGGCCGACGCTGCCACCGCCGAGCCGCAGGACGATGCCGGTCGCCTGGCCTTCACCTTCAATGAACAGTCATGGACCGAGGTCTTCGACGCCAACAACCAGCGTGTCTTCGTCGGCCTGCAGGAACCCGGCACCACGGCCAGCGTCGAAGGCGAGCCGCCCTTCCGCCTCACCGTGGGCAACGCCACCGGCGTCGAGCTGGTCTGGCAGGGTGAACCTGTGGACCTCGTCGAGCGCGCCGGCGCCAACAACGTCGCCCGCTTCACCCTGGGAGAATGATTCCACCATCATGCACGCACAATCCCCTATCGTCCGTCGCAAGTCGCGCCAGATCCACGTCGGCAGGGTAGCCGTCGGGGGCGATGCCCCGATCTCGGTGCAGAGCATGACCAACACCAACACCCTCGACGTGGCCGCCACCGTGGCGCAGATCCGCCAGCTCGAGGCCGCCGGCGCCGATATCGTTCGTGTCTCTGTCCCCGACATGGAGGCCGCCGAGGCCTTCGGCCGCATCAAGCGCCAGGTCGAGGTGCCGCTGGTCGCCGATATCCACTTCGACTACAAGATCGCCCTGCGCGTCGCCGAGCTCGGCGTCGACTGCCTGCGCATCAACCCCGGCAATATCGGCAAGGAAGAGCGCGTGCGCGCGGTGGTCTCCGCCGCCCGTGACAACGGCATCCCGATCCGCATCGGCGTCAACGCCGGCTCGCTGGAGAAGGACCTGCAGAAGAAGTACGGCGAGCCCACCCCGGCGGCCCTGGTGGAGTCGGCCATGCGCCATATCGACCACCTCGACCGCCTCGACTTCCCCGACTTCAAGGTCAGCGTCAAGGCCTCCGACGTGTTCATGGCGGTGGCCGCCTATCGCGACCTGGCCACGCGCATCGAGCAGCCGCTGCACCTCGGCATCACCGAGGCGGGCGGGCTTCGCTCGGGCACCGTCAAGTCCTCCATCGGCCTGGGCATGCTGCTGATGGACGGCATCGGCGACACCATCCGCGTGTCGCTCGCCGCCGACCCGGTAGAGGAGATCAAGGTCGGCTTCGACATGCTCAAGAGCCTGCGCCTGCGCTCCAAGGGCATCAACTTCATCGCCTGCCCCAGCTGCTCGCGCCAGAACTTCGACGTCATCGGCACCATGAACGCCTTGGAGGAGCGCCTCGAGGACGTCATGACTCCCCTCGATGTCTCGGTGATCGGCTGCGTGGTCAACGGTCCCGGCGAGGCCAAGGAGACCGATGTCGGCCTCACCGGCGGTTCACCGGCCAACCTCGTCTATATCGACGGCAAGCCGGCCTCCAAGCTGCGCAACGACCACCTGGTCGATGACCTCGAGCGGCTGATCCGCGACAAGGTGCGCGAGAAGGAGCAGGCCGAACAGGACGTGATCGCCCGCGACGCCTGAGTCGCCGGCACCCATCAAGGAGCCACCGTTGAGCAAGTCCCAAGCAAGTCACAAGGCACCCAGCAAGAAGAAGATCCAGGCCATTCGCGGCATGAACGACCTGCTGCCGGAGCAGTCGCCGCTGTGGCAGTACTTCGAGGGCAAGGTCCGCGACCTGATGGCCCGTTACGGCTACGCCGAGATCCGCACGCCCATCGTCGAGCAGACCGCGCTGTTCGCGCGTTCCATCGGCGAGGTCACCGATATCGTCGAGAAGGAGATGTATACCTTCGAGGATCGCAACGGTGACAGCCTCACCCTGCGCCCCGAGGGCACGGCGAGCTGCGTGCGCGCCGCCATGGAGCACGGCCTGCTGCACAACCAGACCCAACGTCTGTGGTACCAGGGTCCGATGTTCCGCCACGAGCGCCCCCAGAAGGGGCGCTATCGCCAGTTCCACCAGGTGGGCGTAGAGAGCTTCGGCCTCGAGGGTCCGGATATCGACGCCGAGGTGATCCTGCTCTCGGCCCGCCTGTGGCGCGAGCTGGGCCTGATGGAGCACGTCACCCTGGAGCTCAACTCCCTGGGCTCCTCCGAGGCTCGTGCCGCCTATCGCGACACCCTGGTGGCCTACTTCGAGCAGCATCTCGATGTGCTCGACGAGGACTCGCGCCGGCGGCTGACCAGCAACCCGCTGCGCATCCTCGACTCCAAGAACCCGGAGATGGCCGAGATGCTGGCCGGCGCCCCGCGGCTCCTCGACCATCTGGACGCTGACTCCCGGGAGCACTTCGAGGCGCTCTGCGCGCTGCTCGACGCTGCCGGCATCGACTACGTGATCAACCCGCGGCTGGTGCGCGGCCTGGACTACTACGGCCGCACCGTCTTCGAGTGGACCACCACTGCCCTGGGCAGCCAGGGCACGGTATGCGCCGGCGGCCGCTACGACGGCCTGGTGGAGCAGCTGGGCGGCAAGCCGACCCCGGCGGTGGGCTTCGCCATGGGCATCGAGCGCCTGGTGCTGCTGCTCGAGACCCTGGAGCTAATCCCCGACGCCGCCCGCGGCGAGCTCGACCTCTATGTACTGCCCATGGATGACACCGCTGCCGGTACCGCGCTGCAGCTGGTCGAACGCCTGCGTGGCGAACTGCCCGAGCTGCGTGCCCAGTTGCACTGCGGCGGCGGCAGCTTCAAGAGTCGCATCAAGAAGGCCGACCGCAGCGGCGCCCGCCTGGCCCTGCTGCTCGGCGAGGACGAGCTCGCACACGGCACCGCGACCCTGAAGTTCCTGCGCGAGGAGCGTGAGCAGCGCAGCCTGGCGCGGGACGCCCTGGTCGACGAGCTGCGCGAACTGCTGGCCTGAAGGCCCACACGAGACATACAAGGAGACCGCCCGTGGCGGAGCTGAGAACCGAGGAAGAACAGGTCGAGGCGCTCAAGCGCTGGTGGAAGGAGAACGGCCTCTCGCTGATCGCCGGCGTGGTCATCGCCGGGGCCGGCGTGCTTGGCTGGAACGCCTGGCAGGGCTACCAGGAGAACCAGGCCACCGCCGCCTCGATGCGCTACCAGCAGCTGGTCAACCTGACCGCCGGCAACGCCCTCGACGAGGCCCAACTGCCCGAGGCCCGCGCCCTGGTGGAGGAGATCGTCGAGGAGCACGGCAAGACCCTCTATGCCGACCTGGCACGCCTGATGGATGCCCGCCTGGCGGTCGCTCAGGGCGATCTCGCGGGGGCCCGCGAGCGGCTGCAGGCCCTGGCGGATGCCGACTCTCGCGGCTATGTGGGCGGCCTGGCGCGCCTGCGCCTGGCGCGCCTGCTGGTTGCCGACGGCGACGCGGAGGCGGCACTCGAAGCCCTGGAGAGCGGCGTTCCCGAGGCGCTGGCCGCCCAGCGCGCCGAGGTGCGCGGCGATGCGCTGCATGCCCTGGGCCGCGAGGCCGATGCCGCCGCGGCCTGGCGCGAGGCGCTGGATCTCGCCGAGACCAACGACCAGCCGCTCTACGGCGTGCAACTCAAGCTCGACAACCTGGGCCTGGCAGCGGGTCCCGACAACCAGGGGCTGGACTCATGAAACCGACCTTCCTGATCGCCGCCCTCGCGGGCCTGACCCTGCTGGCGGGCTGTGCCGGCAACAAGGTGGAGCCGCAGTATCCGCCCACCGAGCTCAGCGACTTCGCGGCGAGCGCAGAGCTCTCCAGCGCCTGGCGCGAGGGCGCCGGTGACGGTCTGGGGCGCGCCGCCTACCCCATCGCCCCGGCTCGCGACGGCGACGCCCTGTTCGCCGCCGACTATCGCGGCGAGCTGTTCGCCTTCGACGCCGATGACGGCGACACCCGCTGGGAAGTCGACCTCGAGGTACCGGTCTCCAGTGCGCTGACCGCGGTGGCCGGGGACCTCTACCTGGGCACCCGTAACGGCGAGGTGCTGGCGGTGAGCCAGCGCGATGGCAGCGTGCGCTGGCGCGCCCGCGTGCCCAGCGAGGTACTGGCCGCCCCGCAGCCCAACCAGCAGCTGCTGATCGTGCAGAGCGTCGACGGCACCATCACCGCCCTGGATCGCAGCAGTGGCGACGAGCGCTGGATCTATCAGGCCAGCCTGCCCTCGCTGACCCTGCGCGGCACCGGCACCCCCACCACCATCGACCCGCTGACCTTCGCCGGCTTCGCCAACGGCCGCCTGGTGGCCCTGGACAACCGCAGCGGCCAGCCGCTGTGGGAGCGACGCATCGCCGTGGCCCAGGGGCGCAGCGACATCGAGCGCCTGGTGGACCTCGCTGCCCAGCCGGTACTGACTCCCGATGGCCGCCTCTTCGTGACCAGCTACAACGGCCGCCTGGCGGCCCTGGAAGCGTCCCGCGGCGAGCCGCTGTGGGCCCGCGACCTCTCCAGCTACCATACGCCCATCGTGGTGGGCGACTTCCTGTTCGTGGTCGAGGAGTCGGGGCGCATCCTGGCCCTGGCCGCCGACAACGGTGAGGAGGTGTGGCGCAACACCGATCTGGAGGGCCGCCAGCCTACCTCACCGGCCTTCGCCGACGGCAAGCTGGTGTTCGGCGATTACGAAGGCTACCTGCATCTGATCGACGCGCGCAGCGGCGATATGGTCGGTCGTGAGCGAATCGACGGCTCCGGGATTGGCGTGCGCCCGGTCACCGAAGGCAACCGCATTCATGTGCTGGCCAATGACGGCACCCTCGAGACCCTGGATATCCGATGACACCCGTGATCGCCCTGGTCGGCCGGCCCAATGTGGGCAAGTCGACCCTGTTCAACCGCCTGACTCGCACCCGCGACGCTCTGGTGGCCGACTTCCCGGGCCTGACCCGGGACCGCAAGTACGGCAATGGCATGCTCGGCGGCAAGGCCTACACGGTCATCGACACCGGCGGCATCAGCGGTGACGAGGATGGTATCGATGCCGCCATGGCCGAGCAGTCGCTGGCCGCCATCGACGAGGCCGACATCGTGCTGTTCCTGGTTGACGCCCGGGCCGGTCTCAACGTCGCCGACCAGGCCATCGCCAACCACCTGCGGGTCAACCAGAAGAAGACCTGGCTCGTCGTCAACAAGACCGATGGCCTCGACGAGGACAGCGCCACCGCCGAGTTTTGGGAGCTGGGCCTGGGCGAGCCGCGGCCCATCGCCGCCGCCCATGGCCGCAACGTCACCACGCTGATCGACGAAGTGCTCGCCCCCTTCCCGGAGCGCGACGAGAGCATCCCGGCGGATACCGGCACCAAGGGCATCCGCATCGGCGTCATCGGCCGCCCCAACGTGGGCAAGTCGACCCTGGTCAATCGCCTGCTCGGCGAGGAGCGCGTGGTGGTCTTCGACGAGGCGGGCACCACCCGCGATGCCATCGAGATCCCCTTCGAGCGCCGCGGCAAGCCCTATGTGCTGGTGGATACCGCCGGCGTGAGGCGCCGCAAGAACGTTCACGAGATCGCCGAGAAGTTCTCGATCATCAAGACCCTGGAGGCGATCAAGGAGTGCCATGTCGCGATCATGGTGCTCGACGCCCGCTCCGGGCTGGTGGAGCAGGACCTGCACCTGCTCGACTACGTGCTGACCACCGGCCGCGCGCTGGTGCTGGCCGTAAACAAGTGGGATGGCCTGGAGAGCGAAGCCAAGGAGAAGATGCGTGCCGAGATCAAGCGCCGCCTGGGCTTCGCCGACTACGCCGACCTGCACTTCATCTCGGCGCTGCACGGCACCGGCGTGGGCGACCTCTATCCATCGCTGGAGCGCGCCTTCGCCTCGGCCAACGCCCACTGGTCCACCAACCGCCTGACCAGCATCCTGCAGGACGCGGTGGAATCCCACCAGCCACCCCTGGTTCGTGGTCGCCGCATCAAGCTGCGCATGGCCCACCAGGGCGGCAGCAACCCGCCGATCATCGTGGTCCATGGCAATCAGACCGACTCCCTGCCTGAGGCCTATCGCCGCTACCTGACCAACACCTTCCGCAAGGTGCTCAAGGTGCGTGGCACGCCGATGCGCTTCGAGTTCCGCTCCGGCAGCAACCCCTTCGACCCCATGGCCAACGCCAGCGACCGAGAGAAGGCCAAGAAACGCGAACTGGGGCGCACCAAGGAGGCGCGCAAGAGCCGCCGCTGATCCTGCTGCGCCCGGCACGGCCCACAGCGCCCGACCCGCCCCTGACCACAGCAGGGGTGAGTCGGGCGCTGTCGCTTTTTCGCCACTTCCACGCCGGGCAGGGAAGGCGCATCATCGGCGACGATGCATAGCCGATTCGCCAAGGAGGCGTCCTGGATGTTCCCACTTCCCGTTGCTGTCCGGCGCTGGCACCTGTTGGCGCCGCTCTGCCTCTCCCTGCTGCTCGCCGGCTGCCTGGCGCTGCCCCAGACGGGGCTGTTCGCCTTCCGCCTGGCGGTGACCTCGCTGGGCGTGGAGGAGGTTCGCATCGGCCCCTACAGCGTGGATGCCCGCCTCGACACCAGCGATATCATGTCCCTGGCGATGTCCAGCCTGGGTGCCGGCAGCCTGCCGGTGCAGGCGACCCTGGCCATGGGCCTGGGCCTGCCCAGCGGCATGCCCCCGGTGGAGATGGCCGGCTTTCGCTGGTCACTGCAGATGCCGGGCGTGGACCCGGTCAGCGGCGACTACGCCCAGGACGTGACCCTGACCTCGGCCGACGACACCAAACTGCGCCTGCCGGTGGCCTTCGACCTGCTGGGCGGCGGCCGCGAGCAGCTCGGCCCCATGGTGGAGCTGGCCAGTCAGCTGGCGCGCCAGGGCGAACTGCCCGCCGGCAGCGAACTGGCCATCACCCCCGGCGACCTGCGCGGCCTGGGCATGACCCTGCCCGCGGGCCTGCTCACCCCCACCATCCGCCTGGGCGTCGGCGAAGACGGCAGCCTGATTCCGCGGGGGTAGTGCTGATAACAGGTCGAAGCGGGACTATCGTCACTACTTCCCGTGCAGGCGCCGACGGCCCACCCACTGGGTGGCGAACTGCCAGGCGCCACGGCCGCTGCGCCCGCCGCGCAGGGTGGCGAAACGGATCGCCTCGGCGCGGGCCTCGGCGTTCCAGTCCTCGCGGCGCCCCAGTTGGGTGACCCAGTGGCAGCACGCCTCCAGGTAGACGTCCTGGTTGAAGGGGTGGAAACCCAGCCATAGCCCGAAACGGTCGGAGAGCGAGATCTTCTCCTCCACGGCATCGCCGTGATGGAGTTCATCACCCACCAGCCGCGAGCCCTCGTTGTCGTTCATCGACTCCGGCAGCAGGTGGCGGCGGTTGGAGGTGGCGTAGAGCAGCACGTTGGGCGGCGGGCCGGTCAGGGCGCCGTCGAGCACGCTCTTCAGCGCCTTGTAGGCATCGTCGTGGCCCTCGAAGGAGAGGTCGTCGCAGTAGACGACGAAGCGCTGACCGTGGTGGCGCAGCTGCTCTACCAGCATCGGCAGGCTGGCGAGGTCGTGGCGATCCACCTGCACCAGGCGCAGCCCCTCACTGGCCAGGCTGTTGAGCAGGGCGCGGATCAGCGACGACTTGCCGCTGCCCCGAGAGCCCCACAGCAGGGCGTGGTTGGCCGGCAGGCCCTGCAGGAAGGCCCGGGTGTTGTCGACCAGCGCCAGCTTCTGGCGCTCGATGCCCAGCAGGTCATCCAGGCTCAGGGCGTCGCGCGGCGGCACCGGCAGCAGGCGCCCACCCAGGGCGTGGCGCTGCCACAGGGCGGCCACGTCCCGCGACCAGTCCACCTCCACCGGGGCCGGGGGCAGCCAGTGCTCGACGTGATCCAGCAGATGCAGCAGGCGACGCGTCAGCTCGGGATCCATGTTCCTCTCCTTCTCCATGTCGATGGCGGCGCACTCACCGCATGAGGCGCCGGGGACAGGTCGAAGAGGGGGTCCTACGCCAGGGATGGCGTCGGTAGCGCCCAGGGAGGGGTTCACAGCGCCCCCTCGAAGGCCTGTCGCCGGGTAAGCCTCATGCCATCGGGCACACCGTGTCAGTGGTTGACCTTGCAGGCGTTCAGGGTATCTTGTGGCGAACCCGGACGCCCGTCCAGCGTCTTACGTTGGCTGGATGCCACACCCCACCAAGGAGACCCGCCATGCGCTGGATCACACCTTTCGCCATCGGCGCCCTCAGCCTCGCCCTGGCCGCCTGTACCACCTCGCCCACCGGCCGCCAGCAGCTGACCCTGGTGTCGGACGCCCAGCTCGACCAGATGGGCGCCCAGGCCTTCGAGCAGTACCAGCAGGAGCGCCCCACCGTGGGCGGCGCTACCCACCGCTATGTGCAGTGTGTGGCCAGTGCGCTGGTAAGCGCCCTGCCGCCCCAGCAACGTGAGTCGCAGAACTGGCAGATCCGCGTCTTCGAGGCCGAGGATGCCAACGCCTTCGCCCTGCCCGGGGGCTACATGGGGGTCAACACCGGCCTGCTGAAGGTGGCCAGGAACCAGGATCAGCTGGCCGCAGTGATCGGCCATGAGATCACTCACGTGCTGGCCCGCCACGCCAACGAACGGGTCTCCACCCAGACCGCCACCCAGTTGGGCCTGTCGGTGCTCTCCTCGGCCGCAGGCCTGGAGGGGGCAGGTGGCCAGCAGATCATGGGGGCCCTGGGCATGGGGGCCCAGTACGGCATCCTGATGCCCTTCTCGCGGCGCCACGAGAGCGAGGCGGACGAGCTGGGCCTCTACTTGATGGCCGATGCCGGCTTCGACCCCCGTGCCAGCCTGGCACTGTGGGAGAACATGAGTGCCCAGGGCGGGGCCCGGCCGCCGGTCTGGCTCTCCAGCCACCCCAGCCACGGCCAGCGCACCCAGGACCTGCAGGCGCGCATGCACGAGGCCCAGGGACGCTACGAGCGCGCCCGTCAGGCCGGACGCATCCCCAACTGCCCGAGGCCCTGAAATGCTGAGACTCGGACTGCTGTTGCTGATCGTCCCCATGCTGGCACTGATGGGCGTCTACTTCTGGGAGTACTCGAGCGTGCGTGAATGCACGCTCGCGGGGGGCCACTGGGACTATCTGGAGGGGCTGTGCCGCGACACGCCCCAGCCCTTCGTCTCCTGGCTGCAGCGTTATCCCTGGCTGGTCAACGGCGGCATGCTGCTGTCGCTGGTCGGTCTTGTGCTGTGCATGGTGGGGCTCTATACCAAGCGGCGCTGAAGGGCGCCTGGCGGTCTATAGCGCCTGGCGGAGTCGCTCCAGCACCGGCGCGGTGGCGGGGCGCACGCCGCGCCACTGGAAGAAGGACTCCGCGGCCTGCTCCACCAGCATGCCCAGGCCATCCACGGTGCGCGCACCGTGGGCCTCGGCCCAGCGCAGGAAGACGGTGGGCTCGGCGCCATACATCATGTCGTGGGCAGTGGCCCCCGGGGCGAAGAGGTCGTCGGGCAGCGGCGGCAGGTCCCCGGCGAGGCTCGCGCTGGTGCCATTGATCACCAGGTCGAAGGGTCCGCTCACGGCGTCGAAGCCGCCGCCTTCGATCTCGCCCAGGTCGACAAAGTCGGCAGCCAGGGCGCAGGCCTTGACCGCCGTGCGGTTGGCCACGCACAGGCTCTCCGGCCCCGCCGCCAGCAGCGGCTCCAGAATGCCACGCACCGCACCGCCGGCGCCGAGCACCAGGATGCGCGCGCCGGCCAATGCCACGCCATGGCGCTGGAGATCGCGCACCAGGCCGATGCCATCGGTGGTGTCGCCGTATGTCAGGCCGTTGTCGCCCAGGGCCAAGGTATTGACTGCCCCGGCCCGCCGGGCACGCAGGCTCAGGGTGTCGCAGAGGCGGAAGGCCTCCTCCTTGAAGGGCACGGTGACGTTGGCACCGCGACCGCCCTCCGCAGTGAAGCGCCGCCAGGCCCCGGCGAAGCCATCCAGCGGCGCCTCGATGGCGGTGTACTCGATCGCCTCCCCAGTCTGCTCGGCGAAGGCGGCATGAATGGCCGGCGACTTCGAATGGGCCACCGGGTGGCCGAAGACACAATAGTGGTCGGTCATGGTCGCTCCTTGATCAGTCATCGAGACCCGCCTCGCCCAGCCAGTCCCGGGGCCGCAGGTAGTTTGCATAGAGCTCCGCCTCCGGGCTGCCCTCCTCGGGCGTCCAAGCATACTCCCAGCTCGCCAGCGGCGGCATCGACATCAGGATCGACTCGGTGCGCCCGCCGCTCTGCAGCCCGAACAGGGTGCCGCGGTCCCAGACCAGGTTGAACTCCACGTAGCGCCCGCGGCGATAGAGCTGGAAGTCGCGCTCACGCTCGCTCCAGGGCGTATCGGCGCGGCGATTCACGATGGGCAGGTAGGCGTCCAGGAAGGCGTCGCCCACGGCGCGCTGGAAGGCGAAACTGAGCTCGAACCCCCAGTCGTTCAGGTCATCGAAGAAGAGCCCACCCACCCCACGGGTCTCGTCGCGATGCTTCAGATAGAAGTAATCGTCGCACCAGGCCTTGAAGCGCGGGTAGACCTCCTCGCCGAAGGGTGCGCAGGCATCCCGGGCGACCCGGTGCCAGTGCACCACGTCATCGAATACCGGGTAGAACGGGGTCAGGTCGAAACCGCCGCCGAACCACCATACCGGCGCCTCGCCGGGCTTCTCGGCGATCAGGAAGCGGACGTTGCCATGGCTCGTCGGCACATGGGGGTTCTCGGGATGCAGCACCCAGGAGACCCCCAGCGCATGGAAGCTGCGCCCGGCGAGCTCAGGCCGCGCCGCCGTCGCCGAGGGGGGCAGTCGTTCGCCATATACGTGCGAAAAGTTGACGCCCCCCTTCTCGAACACTCGTCCCTTCTCGATCACACGGGAGCGGCCTCCACCACCCCCCGGGCGCTGCCAGGCATCCTCATGGAACACCGCGTCGCCATCCACGGCGGCCAGGGCGGCACAGAGCCGCTCCTGGAGGTCGAGCAGGTAGGTCTTGACGTCGTCGAGTCGCGTGTGGGCCAACGGAGCCTCCGGATGGGGTGAAGTCAGGGGAAGGGGTCAGGAACGCAGCACCCGGCCGGTGACCAGGTCGCGAATGGTACTGGGTCGCCCGAGGCCGCCGAGCTCGCCCTCGACGATGGCATCGAGCCCATCGCCGAAGATGGCACGCACCTCGTCGGCACTCAGCGCCGGCGGTTCGTTGGCCACATTGGCCGAGGTAGAGACGATGGGGCCGCCGAAGGCCTCGCACAGGGCGGCCACCAGCGGGTGCGCGCTGACCCGCAGGGCCACCCGGTCATGCTCGCCATGCACCAGGGCATGGCTGCGGCCGTTGTCGGGCACCAGCCAGGTGTTGGGCCCCGGCCAGCTGGCCGCCAGCGGCGCCTGCAGCTCGACGGGCAGCCCCTCGAGCCAGGCGGCGAACTGCTCGATGCGCCCCGCCACCAGGATCACCCCCTTGGCGGGATCGCGACGCTTGAGGCGCAGCAGTTTCGTCACTGCTGCATCGTTGTCGGGGTCGCAGCCCAGGCCCCAGACCGCCTCGGTGGGATAGGCGATCACGCCGCCCCGGCGCAGGGCGGCGACGGCATGGTCGATCTGGCTGGCCTGGCTCATTGGATAGCTCCCCTGGCTCGGTGCGGCGAAACAGCGCAGGATTCTATCACGGCGCCGAGAGGCGCACCCAGCCGCCGGCGACCCGCGCCGCCTGACCCTCCAGCTCCAGCGCCAGCAGACGCCGCTGGCACTCGGCGATGTCGAGTCCGGTCAGCCCTACCAGCGCGTCAGCGGGGGTCGGGCTGCCGCTCAGCCAGCGCAGCAGCGGGTCATCATTCCGGCCCGAAGTCTCGTCGCGGGGCGCGACGGGCATCGCCGGGGCCTGCCACTGGGTGAGCTCGGCGAGGATGTCATCGACCCCGCGCACCAGCACGGCACCCTCGCGGATCAACCGCAGGCAGCCCCGCACCTGGGGGTTATGCAGCGAGCCGGGCAGGGCGAACACCTCGCGCCCCTGCTCCCCGGCCAGCCGCGCGCTGACCAGGGAGCCGCTCTGCTCAGCCGCCTCTACCACCAGCACCCCGCAGCTGAGCCCGGTAACGATACGGTTGCGCCGCGGGAAGAAGCCGGCCCGGGCCGGGGTGCCGGGCGGGTGCTCGGAGAGCAGCAGGCCACCTGGTTCACGCAGGCGGGCGTGCAGGCGATGGTGGCGCGGCGGATAGACCACATCGACACCGCAGCCGAGCACCGCCACGCTGGTCCCGCCGGCGTCCAGGGCCGCCTGCTGGGCGGCGGCATCGATGCCCAGCGCCATGCCGCTGACCACGCACCAGCCCCGCTCGGCGAGTTCGCGGGCGAAGGCGGCGGCGTTGGTCAGTCCCTCGCGGGTAGCGCGACGCGACCCCACCATGGCCAGCTTGGGGGGCGCCAGGGTGGCGAGGTCACCCCAGGCCCAAAGCAGCGGCGGCGGATCGGGAATCTCGGTGAGCAGCTCGGGCCAGGCGGGATGCCCGGCATGCAGCAGGTGGCGGTCAGCAGAACCCTCGACCCAGGCGAGGGTCGCCTCTACCGCCGGGGAAAGCGGGCTGCGAGCGGGGTGATCGAGCCAAAGCCGCAGCGCGGTAGCGGCCTCGCGCGGCAGCACCGCCAGCCAGCCGCCGGGCCATTCGGGTCGGCGGGCGGCCAGCTCGGCCAGCGAGCCCGCCCCGAGACCCGGCAGGCCCGCGAGTGCCAGCCACTCCCGGGCACCGAGGGCCGGCGACGGCATGCCGGCCTCAGCGCAGGGCGGCGCTGACCGCCCGCCGCGGGTTGTGCACGCGATCTCCCACGCCCAGGGTGCGGCTGGCCTCCATGACCAGGCCATAGCTCATCTTCTGATAGGTCTTGAAGACCATCACCAGGCCGGCATCCTCCCCCGGCAGGCGTAACTGCTCACCGGTGCGCGGATCGCTGACCAGCTCGCCGCGCTGCTCGACCATCAGCACATGGCCGGGCTCGAGCCCGTCGCGTTGGCCGCGGTCCAGCGCCACCACCTGCAGGCGGCCGATGAACTGCACGCCCCCGGGCACCGACAGGATGGTGCCCTCCACCTCACGCTCGGGGGCACGCGGAATGAACTCGGTCACCAGGCCGCGATCCTCCAGGGGCAGCACGATGTCACCGTTGCGTACCTCCTGGCGTGACGAGCTCACCTCCAGCACCGCCATATCCTCCTCCTGGCGTTCGCGGCGGGCCTGGCCGACGCTCTCCAGCTCCAGGCCCAGCAGCTCGCCGCTGGCCGGGTCGAGGAAACGCTCGCCCACGCGATAGAAGCCCACGCGCCCGCCCGCAGGCACCTCGCCCCGGGCATAGAGGCGATCGCCCACACCGCTCATCAGCCGACGATCGTCGCCGCCCACCACATAGGCCAGCTCTTCCAGGGCCTCGGGGTCATCGACGATACGGTGCTCGCGCAGGAAGTGGCGAATATCTTCAAGCGGGATCGGCGTGATCGCCTCGCGATGCGGAATGGTGCGCATCTCGGGCGACAGCCTCACCTGCCCCTGACCCCGCTCCAGCCCCAGGCAGGGACGGCCGCCGCAGTCGTAGAGGTAGATGACATCGCCCGGATAGATCAGGTGCGGGTTGCGGATCTGCGGGTTGACCTGCCACACCTCGGGCCACTGCCAGGGATGGCGCAGGAAGCGCCCCGAGATATCCCACAGGGTGTCGCCGCGCACCACGGTATAACGGTCCGGGGCGTCGCCGCGCAGGCCATCTTCCCAGCTCAGCCCCTGGCCCTGGACACCGGCAGCCAGGGCCATGCCCAGCGCCGCCACCAGGCCCAGCCAGCCGCGCCGCACCTTGCCGTCACTTATCTGCCTCATCCCTGCTCTCCCCGCGTGTCACCGGCCGATGCCATGGAACGCTACCGGCGTGTTATAGTCTGAGGTTATCGACGTGTTGCGACTTCGGCCCTGTAGTTGCCGTGCGCATCACACATAGAATAGTGTCATTGTGTAAATGACAGCATAACGGTGAAACCAACGCCATGGCCAAATTACCTATCCTCGAATACCCCGACGAGCGCCTGCGCAACCGGGCGGCGCCGGTGGAGACCGTCGACGACGAGGTGCGCCGGCTGGTCGACGATATGCTGGAGACCATGTACGACGCCAGGGGCATCGGCCTGGCCGCTACCCAGGTGGACGTCCATCGCCGCGTGATCGTCATGGATGTCAGCGACGACCGCACCAGCCCCCTGGTGCTGATCAACCCCGAGGTTGCGCCCATCGGCGAGGAGCGCGAGCCGATGCAGGAGGGCTGCCTGTCGATCCCCGAGTACTATGCCGATGTGCCGCGCGCCCTGCGTGTCCACCTCAAGGCCCTGGATCGCGACGGCCAGCCCTACGAGCTGGAGGCCGACGGTTTGCTTGCCCACTGCATCCAGCACGAGCACGACCACCTCGAGGGGGTGCTGTTCGTCGACTACCTCTCGCCGCTCAAGCGTGACCGGGTAATGAAGAAGATGCAGAAGCGCCACAAGCTGATGCACGACGCCTGACCCCGTCCCGCCTCACCGCGAAGGCCGACGCAACATGCGTCGGCCTTCGTCGTTTGCGGTCCGCTCCGTTATCATTAGGGGCATTCACTCACGGCCAGGCTCCCACCATGTCCCGACCCCACGACTCTCGCTCACTCAGCGTCATCTTCGCCGGTACGCCCGACTTCGCTGCCGAGAGCCTCGCGGCGCTGCTGGTCAGCCGCCACCGCGTGATCGCCGTCTATACCCAGCCCGACCGCCCATCCGGTCGTGGCCGCAAGCTGACGCCGAGCCCGGTCAAGGCGCTGGCCCTCGAGCACGACCTGCCGGTGTACCAGCCCGAGAGCCTCAAGGACCCCGAGACCCAGGCGGAGCTCGCCGCCCTCGACGCCGACATCATGGTGGTGGTGGCCTACGGCCTGATCCTGCCCGGGGCGGTGCTGGAGGCGCCACGACTGGGCTGCCTCAACGTCCACGCCTCGCTGTTGCCGCGCTGGCGTGGTGCCGCGCCCATCCAGCGGGCCATCGAGGCCGGCGACGCCGAGAGTGGGGTGACCATCATGCAGATGGACGAGGGGCTCGACACCGGCGACATGCTGCTGGTGCGGCCCACGCCGATCACCGCCTCGACCACCGGCGGCGAACTCCACGACACCCTGGCCACGCTGGGCGGCGAAGCGATCGTCGAGGCCCTGGACGCCCTGGCCGAGGCGGGCCTATCGGCTACGCCTCAGCCCGAGGAGGGCGTCACCTACGCCGCCAAGCTCTCCAAGGCAGAGGCCGAACTGGACTTCCGCTGCCCCGCCGCGGAGCTTGCCGCCCGGGTGCGCGCCTTCAACCCCTGGCCGGTGGCCTGGTGTGCGTTCGACGGCGACCGTCTGCGCCTGCTGCTGGCTGAGACACACGACCTCGGCGAGGGTGAAGCCCCCGCCGCCCCGGGCACTCTGCTTGCCCATGACGATGATGCGCTGCGCATCGCCTGCGGCCCCGAGGGCCGTGAGGTACTGCGGGTAACCCGCGCCCAGTTGCCCGGCGGCAAGGCATTGCCCGTCGCCGAGCTGCTGCGTGCCCGGGCCGACCGCTTCCCCGCCGGCCTGCAGCTGGGCCGCCACGACGAGGAGACCCCGGCATGAGCGACGCTCCCGGCAAGCCCCGCCGCCCCGCCTCCCGGGGCATCGAGAACGACGGCGGGTTGGCGGTGCGCGCCGCCGCCGCCCGCGCCCTGGTGCCGGTAATCACCGGCAAGGGCTCCCTCACCGGCCTCGATGACCACCAGGTAGTGGCCCGCGACCGTGCCCTGTTCAAGGCGCTCTGCTTCGGCGTCTGCCGCACCCTGCCGCGCCTCGAGGCGCTGGCCGCGAAGCTGCTGGTCAAGCCCTTCAAGGCCCGCGACGCCGACGTCCAGGCGCTGCTGCTGCTGGGCATCCACCAGCTGCTCTACCTGCGGGTGCCCGCCCACGCCGCGGTGGGCGAGACCGCCGGGGCCGCCCGCCTGCTCGGCAAGGAGTGGGCCACCCGGGTACTCAACGGCTGCCTGCGCCGCCTGCAGCGTGAGTCTGCCGCCCTGCAGGCGGAGGTGGATCGCGACCCCGCCGTTGCCCTGCTACACCCGACATGGCTGCTCAAGGCGCTGCGCCAGGCCTGGCCCGACGACTGGCGTGCGGTGGCCGAGGCCAACAACGTGCCGGGGCCGATGACGCTGCGGGTCAACCGTCGCCATGGCGATCGCGAGGCCTACCTCGACCGCCTCGCCGCCGCCGGCCTGGAGGCGCGCCTGTGCGCCCACGCTCCGGACGGCATCACCCTGGAGACACCCTGCGACGTGCATGATCTGCCGGGCTTCGCCGACGGCCACGTCAGCGTCCAGGACGAGGCCGCCCAGCTCGCCACCGTGCTGCTCGGCCCGGCCCTGGCACCCCGCCCCGGCGCACGGGTGCTCGATGCCTGCTGCGCCCCGGGGGGCAAGACTGCCCACCTGCTGGAGGTGTTCGACATCGAGATGCATGCGGTGGACAGCGACGCCGAGCGCCTGGCCCGGGTCGAGGGCGCCCTGGAGCGCCTGGGCCTCGGGGCGCGCCTGGCCCATGGCGACGCCACCGCCCGCGACTGGTGGGACGGCACCCCCTTCGAGGCGATCCTGCTCGACGCCCCCTGCTCGGGCAGCGGCGTGATCCGTCGCCACCCGGACATCAAGCGCCTGCGCCGCCCCTCGGATATCAAGGCGCTGGCCGCGCTGCAGGCACGCCTGCTCGACAACCTCTGGCCGCTGCTGCGTCCGGGCGGCACCCTGCTGTACGCCACCTGCTCGGTGCTCCCCCAGGAGAACAGCGAGCAGGTCGCCGCCTTCCTGGCGCGCACCCCGGATGCCGAGGCGACCACCCCGCCAGACGTGGCCTGGGGGCGCCCCGCCGGTGCAGGGCGCCAGTTGCTGCCGGAGGTCGACAGCCAAGACGGCTTCTTCTATGCCAGACTCAGGAAGGCCAACGCTTAACGCGGGAAGGGTCGCCGTCCCGCCAGGCTGCACCGCATGACCGCTTATCCACACACGCCGGAGGCATCATGAGCAACCACGTCTACAAGCATATCGAACTCACCGGCTCCTCCGAGGAGGGCATCCAGCAGGCCATCGAGAGCGCCATCACCAAGGCCAGTGATAGCCTGCACGGCATGCGCTGGTTCGAGGTCATCGACACCCGCGGCCATGTCGAGCATGGCCGGGTATTGCATTGGCAAGTCACGATCAAGGTCGGTTTCACCCTGGACTGACTCTCGCGGCCTGTCCTTCCCGTGGCGGCTGGTTTAGGCTAGCCGTCACGTGCTGCGGCGCACCAGCAGGCGCCGCCCCTCGACCCAGCGGAACCCCCACGCGATGAAGATCATCATTCTCGGCGCCGGCCAGGTCGGCGGCACCCTGGCCGAACACCTGGCCCGCGAGGAGAACGACATCACCGTCGTCGACACCGACGGCAACAAGCTGCGCGAGCTACATACCAAGCTCGACATCCGCACCGTGGTGGGGCCCGGCTCCTACCCCATGGTGCTGCGCCAGGCGGGCTGCGAGGACGCCGACATGCTGATCGCGGTGACCAGCCAGGACGAGGTCAACATGATCGCCTGCCAGGTCGCCCATACCCTGTTCCGCACCCCCACCAAGATCGCCCGGGTGCGCGCCACCGCCTACCTCACCCGCCGCGGCCTGTTCGCCCACGAGGCGGTGCCCATCGACGTGCTGATCAGCCCCGAGCAGGTGGTCACCGACCATATCCGCCGCCTGATCGAGCACCCCGGCGCCCTGCAGGTGCTGGAGTTCGCCGGCGGCCTGGTGCAGCTGGTGGCGGTCAAGGCGATCTACGGCGGCCCCCTGGTGGGCCAGGACCTGGCCTTCCTGCGCCGCCACATGCCCAGCGTGGATACCCGTGTGGCGGCCATCTACCGCCGCAACCGGCCCATCATCCCACGCGGCGACACCGTCATCGAGGCCGACGACGAGGTGTTCTTCATCGCCGCCCGTCGCGATATCCGCGCGGTGATGAGCGAGCTCAGGCGCCTCGATCGCGACTTCCGCCGGGTGATGATCGCCGGCGGCGGCAATATCGGCGAGCGTCTCGCCGAGCACCTCGAGCACAGCCACCAGGTGAAGATCATCGAGCACAGCCTGGAGCGCTGCACGGTGCTCTCCGAGCGCCTCGACCGCACCGTGGTGCTGCATGGCAGCGCCACCAGCAAGCGGCTACTGGAGGAGGAGAACATCGAGGAGTGCGATATCTTCTGCGCGCTGACCAACGACGACGAGGTCAACATCATGTCGTCGATGCTGGCCAAGCGCATGGGCGCCAAGAAGGTGCTGACGCTGATCAACAACGCCGCCTATGTCGACCTGGTGCAGGGCGGCGAGATCGACATCGCCATCTCGCCGCAGCAGGCCACCATCGGCAGCCTGCTTACCCACGTGCGCCGAGGCGACATCGTCAACGTGCACTCCTTGCGTCGCGGTGCCGCCGAGGCCATCGAGGCGATCGCCCACGGCGACACCCAGTCCTCCAAGGTGGTGGGGCGCGCCATCGGCGAGATCGACCTCCCCCGGGGCACCACCATCGGCGCCATCGTGCGCGGCAAGGAGGTGATGATCGCCCATGACGACGTGGTGGTGGAGTCCGGCGACCATGTCATCCTGTTCGTGATCGACAAGCGCCGCATCCGCGACGTGGAGCGGCTGTTCCAGGTCGGGCTGACCTTCTTCTGACGGGGAGTCATCGATGAGCCTGCGCATGATCCTGCGCATCCTGGGGCTGCTGCTGATGCTCTTCAGCCTGACCATGATGCCGCCGATCCTGATCTCGTTGCTGTTCGCCGACGGCCAGTGGGACGCCTTCGCCGTGGCCATCGGCATCACCGTACTGACCGGCCTGGCGATGTTCCTGCCCAACCGCCGCGCCCGCAAGGAGCTGCGCACCCGGGACGGCTTCCTGATCGCCGCGCTGTTCTGGAGCGTGCTGGCGCTGTTCGGCTCGCTGCCGCTGATGCTCACCGACGTGACGCCGCTCTCCCTGACCGATGCGGTGTTCGAGTCCTTCTCGGGGTTGACCACCACCGGCGCCACGGTGATCACCGGCATCGAGCACCTGCCCGAGTCGACCCTCTACTACCGACAGCAGTTACAGTGGCTCGGCGGCATGGGGATCGTGGTGCTGGCCGTGGCCATCCTGCCGACGCTGGGCGTCGGCGGCATGGCCCTCTACCGCACCGAGATCCCGGGGCCGCTCAAGGACTCCAAGCTCACCCCGCGCATCACCGAGACCGCCAAGGCGCTGTGGTACATCTACGCCTCGCTGACCATCGCCTGCATGCTCGCCTACATGGCCGCCGGCATGGACTGGTTCGACGCCCTGGGCCACAGCTTCTCCACCGTGGCGATCGGCGGCTTCTCCACCTACGACGCCAGCATCGGTCACTTCGACAGCGCCGCCATCGAGCTGATCTGTGTGTTCTTCCTGCTGGTCTCGGCGGTCAGCTTCAGCCTGCACTTCACCGCCTGGCGCCAGCGCAGCGTGCTGCACTACTTCGAGGACCCCGAGGCGCGCTTCCTGCTGCTGTTCCTGGCCGGGCTGACCACCATCACCGCGATCTCGCTGTGGCTGACCGGCACCTACGAGACCCAGCTGGGGCTGCGCCATGCCCTGTTCGAGGTGGTCTCGGTGGCCACCACCGCCGGCTTCGCCGTGGCCGACTTCTCGCTGTGGCCCGGCGCCCTGCCCTTCCTGCTGTTCATGGCCGCCTTCGTGGGCGGCTGCTCCGGCTCCACCGGCGGCGGCATGAAGGTGATCCGCATCATCCTGATCCTCAAGCAGGGCATGCGCGAGGTGATGCGCCTGATCCATCCCAGCGCGGTGATCACGGTGAAGATCGGCAAGGTGAGCGTGCCGGACGGCATCGCCCAGGCGGTGTGGGGCTTCTTCTCCGCCTACGTGATGCTGTTCTTCCTGATGCTGGTGGGGGTGATGGCCACCGGGGTCGACCAGGTCACCGCCTGGTCGACGGTGGGCTCGGCGCTCAACAACCTGGGCCCGGCCCTGGGCGAGGCCTCCGCCCACTACGGCGACCTGCCCGACCTGGCCAAGTGGATCCTGGTGATGGCCATGCTGCTGGGCCGCCTGGAGATCTTCACCGTACTGGTGCTGTTCACCCCGGCCTTCTGGCGGCGCTGACACCTCCCCCGGGTTTGGCCGAGCGCTGACGTTCGTGGATAATCGACGCTTCACTCCCTCGAAGCGAGCCTCCATGACCGAGACCCAGGCCCCGACCCGCCCGGATGACGCCACCAGCGGCCCGCAGCGGGTCCTGCAGGTCGGCGAGACCCGCTACACCCTGCTCGGCACCGCCCACGTCTCCGCCGAGAGCGCCGAGGACGTGCGTCGGCTGATCCGCTCCAGCGAGTTCGACGCCGTGGCCATCGAGCTGTGCGACTCGCGCCACCACAGTCTCACCAACCCCGACGCCCTGGGGGAGCAGGACCTGTTCCAGATCTTCCGCCAGGGCAAGGCCGGGGTGGTGGCGGCCAGCCTGGCGCTGGGCGCCTTCCAGCAGCGCCTGGCAGAGCAGTCCGGCATCGAGCCCGGCGCCGAGATGCGCGCCGCCCTGGAGGAGTCTCGGCAGGCGAAGCTGCCGCTGCTGCTGATCGACCGCGACGTGGGGATCACCCTCAAGCGTATCTACCACAATGTCCCCTGGTGGCAGCGTTTCTCGCTGTTCTCGGGACTGCTGGGCAGCGTACTGTCACGCCAGGAGGTCTCCGCCGCGGAGATCGAGCGGCTCAAGGAGGGCGACGTGCTGGAGTCCACCTTCAGCGAGTTCGCTGCCGAGTCGGAGAGTCTCTACACCCCGCTGATCAGCGAGCGCGACCGCTACATGGTGCTGCGCCTGGCCGAGGAGGCGCCGCCCGGGCGCTACCGGAACGTGCTGGTGGTGATCGGCGCCGGCCATATGAAAGGCATGGCCGAACACTTCGCCGCGCCGCTGCCCGAGGCCCCGCGTCCGGAGCGCGAGGCCCTCGAGGCCACGCCGCCACCGTCGAAGATCTGGAAGGCGCTGCCCTGGGTGATCACCGCCCTGGTGCTGACCGGCTTCGCCATCGGCTTCTCGCGCAACACCGACCTGGGCTGGCAGCTGGTAGTGGAGTGGTTCCTGATCAACGGCGTGCTCTCGGCGGGCGCGACGCTGGCGGCCCTGGCCCACCCGTTCACGGTGATCGCCACCTTCTTCGCCGCGCCGCTCACCTCGCTCAACCCCACCATCGGTGCCGGCTTCGTGGCCGCCGGGGTGGAGCTCTACCTGCGCAAGCCCAAGGTGCGCGACTTCTCCACGCTGCGCCACGATGTCACCCACCTCAAGGGGTGGTGGCGCAACCGGGTCTCTCGCACCCTGCTGGTTTTCCTGACGGCCACCCTGGGCTCCGCCGCCGGCACCTGGATCGCCGGCTTCCGCATCGCAGGGACTCTCTTCGGCACCGCCTAGCCTCTCTGCTTCCGCGCCAGCAGGCGACGCATCGCCGCCGTCGGCGCCTCGATCTTCTCGAAGCGCCGGCTGGCGGCGTAGCTGTCGTTGAAGGCATCGAAGTAGTCGTCCAGGGCCTGGGCGGCATCCTCGTCGCCGCCCTGGCGCAGCAGTTCGGCGGCCACCTCGGCGGTGCACAGGTGGGCGCTGGAGGCAGGCTTGCGCAGCCGATAGCGGGTCAACCGCTCGGTGCGCAGCGGCAGCACCGGCAGGGCATCCAGATAGGGGCTCTTGCGGAAGATGCGCCGTGCCTGGCGCCAGGTACCGTCGAGCAGCAGGTAGACCGGAATGCGACCCGCCGCCTTCGCCTCGGCCACGACGTCGATGCCCACCACACGCTCGGCGTAGTCGGGCTGGTCATCGGGAAAGACCACGAAGGGGGCGAAGCGCGCATCCTCCAGCAGCGTCAGCAGGCGCTCGTCGGGTGCGGTGCGGTACCAGGTGAAGACCTCGGTGTCGGGCAGCACGTCGCGGATCAGCCGCCCGGTATTGGTGGGCTTGAGGTGTTCCATGGAGTGGGTCAGCAGCCACACCCGCGCCTCGCTCTCGGCGCCGACCGCATAGGGACAGAGGCAGTTGAGTTGCGGCAGGTTGCAGCCCGGACAGCGCTCGACGAAGCTGCCGCGGGCCTTGAACTCCCGGCGCGGCGGCCGTGGATGACCGGTCCCGGGGTCACTCGCAAGCCCGGTCCCGGGGTCACACGAAGAGCCGGTTGCAGGGTCGCGCCGCTGACGGGGCTCGGGGTCGTGGAAGGAATCGTCCTGCATGGTGGCCTGTGTCCGGGGGCAAAAGCGGGGGCGCATTCTAGCATGCGACTCACGCCCTGCCCCGCCTCAGCCCAATAGTGTCTCCGGGACCCAGAGCCGCCCCTCGCGTCGCCAGTGGCGCACCAGCGCCGGCACCCCCTTGCCGGCGGGCTGGCTGAGTCGGGTGACGCCGGGAGGCGCCAGCGACTCGGCCTCGGGGTCGACCAGCACGCAGGGCGTGCCGAAGGGCGCCTGCTGAAGCAGCGAGGCCGCCGGCATCACCGCAAGCGAGGTGCCCACCACCAGCACCAGGTCGGCATCGGCGACGATCTCGCAGGCCTCCCCGAAGTGGGGCACCTCCTCGCCGAACCACACCACATCGGGGCGCAGCTGGCTGCCCTTGTCACAGATGTCACCCAGTTCGATACCGCCGCGGGGCAGCGGATAGTGCATGCGGCGGTCCACCGAGGAGCGTGCCTTGAGGATCTCGCCGTGCAGATGGAGCACATGGCGGGAACCGGCACGCTCATGCAGGTCGTCGATATTCTGGGTGATGATGCTGACCCGAAAGCCCTGCTGCTCCAGCGCCGCCAGTGCCTTGTGCGCGGCGTTGGGGCGCGCCCGGCGAACCTGGTCGCGACGCGCGTTGTAGAACGCCAGCACCCGCGCCGGGTCACGCCGCCAGGCGCCGGGGGTAGCGACCTCTTCGACGGGATGGTCGGCCCACAGGCCATCCGTTGCGCGGAAAGTCTGGATACCGCTCTCGGCGCTGATGCCCGCGCCGGTCAACACCACCAGATGCGGCACTCGCTGCTCCGCCATGCGTCACCTCTTGCCACTGACTGCCTCGAACGAAGCTATCACCTGTTGTTCGGACCGGCCAGCAGCGAGCCGGCTCAGGCCCCGTGATAGCCGTCCTCTTCCGGACTCTCGTGGGCGCCTCTGGGGAGTTCGGCGGCCCAGGCCATGGCGGCAGCATGGTCGCGCCTGGCAAAGGTCTGGATCTCCACCGCCCTGAAGAGGCGCTCCTCCAGATGGGCAACGTGCTTGAGCCACGCCTGGTCGGTGACCACGGCGGCACGGTGATAGCGCTCCAGGTCGCCGAGTTGGGTCAGGCCGTAACCGACATCCTTGAGCAGCGCGCCGAGGGTCATCCAGCGCAGGTCATCGATGATGATCACCAGGCTGACCAGGGGGTGGCTTCGCTTGGCGGCCTCGATGGCATCGATGGCACGCTGTAGCTCCTGTCCGGTCACCATGCCACCCGCCTTCATCGCCACGACATGCCCCGCCGAATGGGTAATCAGGTCCAACATGATGTTCTCCTTGGGTCGAGAGCCCTGCATGCAGTCATCAGGGACTTCACTCGCCTTCAGCATAGCGTGCCGCGCTTCGGCTAGTGGATCAGGCCGTTATCCTCGTCGCCACTGAAGCGCTGCTTGTTGCGGTAGGGGTAGACGTCGATGACCCGGCCATCGAGGATCGCCTGCTGCAACCCCTTCCAGTAGTCGGCATCGAACAGCTCGGGGTGGAGCTGATAGAAGAGCTTGCGCAGGCGAATGTCGGCAAACAGGAAGGGGCCGAACTCCTCGGGGAAGATATCGTTGGGCCCCACCGAGTACCAGGGCTCGTCGGCCAGCTCCTGCTCGGGGTAGAGCGGCTCGGGGATATGCCGGAAATTGCACTCGGTGAGGTAGCAGACCTCGTCGTAGTCGTAGAACACCACCCGACCATGGCGGGTCACCCCGAAGTTCTTGAGCAGCATGTCGCCAGGGAAGATATTGGCGGCAGCCATCTGCTTGATGGCGTTGCCGTAGTCCTTGAGCACTGCCCGGGTCTCCTCCTCATCGCACTGCTCGAGGTAGAGGTTGAGCGGGGTCATCATGCGCTCGGTATAGCAGTGCTTGATGATCACCTTGTCGCCGCGCAGATAGACGGTGGAAGGTGCCACCTCCAGCAGATGCGCCAGGCAGTCGGGATCGAAGTGGTCCTGGCGGGCGATGAAGTTGGAGAACTCCTGGGTATCGGCCATGCGCCCCACCCGGTCGTGGCGCTTCACCAGGCGGTACTTGTCACGGACGTTATCCCGACTCATCGCCTTGCCGGGGTCGAAGCGATCCTTGATGATCTTGAACACCGTGCGGAACGAAGGCAGCACGAACACCGCCATGACCATGCCGCGCACCCCCGGGGCAATGATGAACCTGTCCTCGCGCCGCGCCACCTGGCGGTTGAGGGCCCGGAAGAACTCGGTCTTGCCGTGCTTGAAGAAGCCGATGGCGGCATACAGTTCACCCTGGGGCTTGTCGGGCATCAGCTCCTGGAGGTAGTGCACGAACTCGCTGGGCACCACGACCTTGACCTGGAAGTAGGCGCGGGTGAAGGAGAAGATGATCGACACCTCGTCGGGCTCGATCAGCACCGTATCCAGGTAGAGCCCCTTGCCCTCCTCGTGGAGCACCGGCAGCACCAGTGGCACCTGCTGGCCACCACCCCGCACCCGGCCGACCAGGTAGGCGCCCTTGTTGCGATAGAAGACACTCTTGATCAGCTCGATATCGGCCTCGGGATCATCGCGAACGGCCTCCGGCAACAGCCGCCGGAGGGCCTCTCCCCCTTGTCCGGCATCCCGCTCCAGGTCGATGAAGGGCGTCACGAAGCGCGCCTCGCCCAGTGCCCAACGCAGCCCGGCCACCCAGTCGCCCGCTACCCGGCGGTGCCGACATAGGGTCAGGCCGGAATGGTGGGCCGCCTGTTCGCGGGAGCTGTAGACGAACATCCAGTCGTTGCGGATATGGCGGTGGTGGAAGAGCGAGCAGAACATCGAGTTGAAGTAGGTCTCGGCCAGCTCGTAGTCGAGCCGCTGGTTGATCAGCTTGGCGTAGTGGGTGCGTGCCTCGCGCCAGCACTCGAAGTCGGTGAGAACATCATCCGCGAAGCTGCGACGCAGTCGGTGCAGGGTCGCCTGGACCTTCTCCTCGTAGAGGTTGATGCGCTCCGCCGACGCCTGCTGCGCCTCACGCCATGCCGCCTCGGCGAAACGCCGGCTGGCATCCGCGGTGATCGCCTTGAAGCGCGAACGGTATTCGTCGAAACCATGCAGAATGGTGGCGGCGAGTCGGTAGCTGGGCGAGAGTGGCATGATCGGCTCCGGAGGGCATCGGGCGAGCCTACAGCATGAACAGGACTCGCGACCACGACGAGCCGACCATGGTGGCAGCCACCCCAGGCCAATCACAGTTAGCTATGCTTCGATAGCGAAAGGCACCGGGGAAGCCTTGAACGGTGCCGCCATCTGCGATGGCCCTGGCAGCCGGCGCCTTGCGCAAATCAGGACCTATTCGGTACCATTTGAGCGTTGCCGCCGATGCGGCTCCTCCAGGGAAGCGTCCCAGGATCGACCATGCAGACCAATCCCGAGAAACATCAGGCCACCTTTCGTGTCACCCTCCTGTCGGTCGCGGTGAACTGCGTGCTGGGCGTGGCCAAGATCATCGTGGGCTGGATTGTCGGCTCGGCCGCGCTGGTGGCGGATGGCGTGCACTCCTTCTCCGACCTGGTGACCGACGGCTTCGTGCTCGCCGCCTCCCACTATGGCCACCAGGGCCCCGACCACGACCACCACTACGGCCATGGACGAATCGAGACCCTGGCCACGCTGTTCCTGGGCAGTGTGCTGATCTTCGTCGCCGGTGCCATCGCCTGGTCGAGCGTGGAACGGCTGTTCTCCACCGCCGAGATCCCGCCCCCCGGACTCTGGGCGATTCTGCTCACCGCCCTGGCGCTGCTCGCCAAGGAGTGGCTGTTCCATATCACCCGCCGGGTGGCGCGACGCATCGGCTCGAAGATGCTCGAGGCCAACGCCTGGCACCACCGCAGCGACGTGCTCTCCACCGGTGTGGTGATGGTGGCCCTGATCGGCAGCCAGTTCGGTGCCGCCTGGATCGATACCGTGGCGGCGGTGATCGTCGGCCTGCTGGTCGGCAAGGTCGGCTGGGACCTGCTGTGGGAGTCGGGCCGCGAGCTGGTGGATACCGCCCTGCCCGTGGCCACCCAGGAGGAGATGCGCCGGATGGCCATGAGCGTGCCCGGGGTGCACGGTATCCACGACCTGCGCACCCGCCAGTCGGCGGGACGCACCATGCTCGACCTGCACGTAGTGGTGCCGCCACGGATCAGCGTCTCCGAGGGCCACGAGATCGGCAACGAGGTGAGTCGCCGACTGCGCAACGGCTTCCCCGCCCTCACCGACCTGACCTTCCATATCGATCCCGAGGACGACGCCGGCGAGGGCGACCCCAGCCGCTTCCCGGGGCTGCCGCTGCGCCCCGAGGTGGAGACTGCGCTGGCCAGGCGCTGGGCCTCGCTTGCGGTCTGGCCGGAGATCCGCGAGATGGAGTTGCACTACCTGGAGGACAGGGTCACCGTGGTCATCTGCCTGGACGAGGCGTGTCCACGGGAGAGCCAGGCGGTGGCGAGGGAGCTGGAAATGCGCGCCGACGACATCGACTGGCTCTCCCACGTCGAGGTGCGCCGCCTGTCCGGCACTCCCTACCTGCCGACCACCGCCTGATGCACGCCCGGAGCTGGGCAAGGGAGGCGTGGTGATGATGTGGCAGCACCTCCCGCTGCGCGTCTATTTGCTCATCCTCAAGGCCATTACCGCCCTGCTCCCCCTGCGCTGGCCGCACTGCCTCGAGGGTCCCGGCAGCGCACGCGATCTGGTGCGCCTCCTGGCAGAGGCGGGTCACCGCCGGGTGCTGGTGGTCAGCGACGCCGAGCTGGTGCGTCTCGGCCTGGTGGCCCCCCTGCTCGAGGAACTGGAACGCCATGGCGTGGCCTGGGCCCTGTTCGATGGCGTCACACCCGATCCCGATATCGACCAGATTGAGGCCGGCCTGGCCTGCCTGAACGCCCACCGGGCCGAGGTGCTGCTGGCCATCGGCGGCGGCTCGCCCATCGACGCCGCCAAGCTGATCGGGGCCCGCGCCCGCAACCGTCGCCCGGTACGGCGCCTGGCGGGGCTGTTCCGCATCCACCGCGGCATGCCGCCCCTCTACGCCATCCCCACCACCGCCGGGACCGGGTCGGAGACCACCCTCGCCTCGGTGGTCTCCGACCCCGCCCGGCGCCGCAAGCTCGCCGCGGTGGACCCGCGCCTGCTGCCCCGGGCCACCGCCCTGGACCCCGAGCTGATGATCGGGTTGCCGCCCCATATCACCGCCGCCACCGGCATGGATGCCCTGACCCACGCCGTGGAGGCCTTCCTGTCGCGCAACGCCCTGCCTCGCACCGATCGCGCCGCACTCCAGGCTGCTCGCGAGACCCTGACACAGCTGCCACGCTGTGTTGCCGCCGGCCACGACCTCGAGGCCCGCCTGCGCATGGCCAGGGCCGCCCACCAGGCAGGCTACGCCTTTACCCAGGCCGGTGTCGGCTATATCCATGCCATCGCCCACCAGCTGGGCGCCTGGTACCACCTGCCCCATGGCCTGGCCAATGCCATGGTGATGCCGCACCTGCTGGAAGCATCGCTGCCAACCATCGCGCCTCGACTGGCTTCGCTTGCCCGCCACTGCCAGGTCACCACCAGCACCGACGACGGCACCGCGGCCGAGGCGTTCATCGCCCGCGTGCGCCGGCTCAATGCCGACTTCGGCATCCCCGAACGGGTGGCGGCGCTGCGCGGCGAGGATATCCCGGCGCTGGCCAGGGCGGCCCGCGCCGAGGTGCGCTTCACCTATGCCGTCCCGCGCTACCTTGGCCAGGCGGAGCTCGAGAGCCTGCTGTGCGGGCTGATGGCCCAGCCCGCCTCGGCCGGGGATGACATCGCCGCGACTGAGGGCGACAATGGCCGCCCTTCCTGAACCGGACCCGGCCATGGCGGACGAGCTGCGCATTCTCTATCGCGACGAGCACCTGGTGGTCGTGCACAAGCCCGCCGGGCTGCTGGTGCATCGCACCGCCCTGGCGCGGGGCGAGCGCGAGTTCCTGCTGCAGCGTCTGCGCGACCGGCTGGGCCAGCGGGTCTATCCGGCCCACCGCCTCGATCGCCCCACGTCGGGGGCCATGGTGTTAGCCCTGTCGCCCGAGATCGCGGCACGCCTGGGCGCGGCCTTCGCCGGCCGCGAGGTGGCCAAGCGCTACCTGGCGGTGGTGCGCGGCATCGGCCCCGCGACCGAACGCCTCGACTATGCGCTGCGCGAGGAGGATGGCAGCCGCCCCAAGGCGGAGATGCCGGCCATGGAGGCCGTCACCGATATCCGCCGCCTCGACAGCGTGGAGCTGCCGGTGCAGGTGGACCGCTATCCCCGGAGCCGCTATTCGCTGATGGAGGCCTACCCCCTGACCGGACGGCGCCACCAGATCCGCCGCCACCTCTCCCGGCGCGGCTATCCGATCATCGGCGACGCCAAGCACGGCAAGGGCAACCACAACCGTTTCTTCGCCGAGCATCTGGGCACCCCCCGGCTGCTGCTGGCCGCGGTGGGAGTGGCCTTCGATCACCCGGCCTCGGGCCAGCGGCTGCGAGTCGAGTGCGCCCCGGATGGCGCCATGACCGCGCTGCTCGAACGCTTCGGCTGGGCCGGCCACCTGCCGAGGGACGGCGTGCAGCTGATCGCCCCTGGCGATACCCCCTGGCCCGCCGTCGCGACGCCACCCACTGACCCACTCACGACCCCATGAGACCATGAGCGATCCCATTACCGCCTCCCCCGCCGCCTTCGCCGAGGACGACCACGCGCTGCGCTTCGGCGGCATTCGCCGTCTCTACGGCGCACGCGCCTTCGCACGCTTCCGTACTGCCCATGTGGTGGTCGTCGGCGTGGGAGGCGTAGGCAGTTGGGCCGTGGAGGCCCTGGCGCGCTCCGGCATCGGCAAGCTGACGCTGATCGACCTGGACGATGTCTGCGTCTCCAACGTCAACCGCCAGCTCCACGCCCTGGACGGCAGCGTGGGGCGCCCCAAGGTGGAGGTGCTGGCAGAGCGTTGTCGGGCGATCCAGCCGGGGATCGAGGTGATGGCCGACGCCGCCTTCGTCACGCCCACCAACCTGGCCGAGCGCATTCCCGAGGACGCCGACCACGTGATCGACGCCATCGATAGCGTGGTCGCCAAGGCGGCGCTGATCGCCTGGTGCAAGCGGCGCAAGCTGCCGATCACGGTGACCGGCGCGGCGGGCGGCCAGACCGACCCCACCCGTATCCGGGTGGCCGACCTGACGCGCACCGAGCACGACCCGCTGCTGGCCAAGGTGCGCTCGCGGCTGCGCCGCGACTTTGGCTTCTCGCGCAACCCGAAACGGCGCTTCGCAGTGGAGTGCGTCTATTCCGACGAGCAGCTGGTCTACCCGGGCAGCGACGGCGAGGTGTGCTTCCAGAAGCCGGGCAGCGGCGAGGCCACCCGCCTGGACTGCGCCTCCGGCTTCGGCGCCGCCACCTTCGTTACCGGCAGCTTCGGCTTCGTGGCCGCGTCGCGAACCCTGGCCCGGCTGGCAAGGCAGGCCGCCAGCGAGCAGACTCCCCCTTGATGATCCCGCTCGTGCCCCAGCATGCCGTCAACCCCGGGGTTTCCCGTCTCGATCAGGATTCCCTTCTTCTTCAGGAGAGTGCCATGACCCGCCCGCTACCGGTTCCCGGAATCTACTGCCACTACAAGGGCAACCGCTACGAGGTGCTCGGCGTGGCCCATCACAGCGAGAGCGAGGAGCCACTGGTGGTCTATCGCGCCCTGTATGGCGACTATGGCCTCTGGGTACGACCGCTGGCGATGTTCACCGAGCTGGTGGAGGTGCAGGGCGAGCCGGTGCCGCGCTTCGATCTGGAGAAGGCCTTCTGAGGCGGGCTCGCGGGCCAGGGCCAGAACGACCACCGGCGCCACGATGGGCGCCGGTGTCGGAAGGGAAGTCGGGAAAGAATCAGGAGCTGGGCGGCGATCACTCGTCGCCGGCCTCCTGCATCTGCTTGAGCAGGTAGTTCTCGATGCCGACCTTGTCGATCAGGCCGAGCTCGGTCTCGATATGGTCGATATGACCTTCCTCGTCGGCCAGCAGGTCGCGGAACAGGTCGCGGGTCACATAGTCCTTCACCTGCTCGCAGTAGCCGATGGCTTCGATGTAGTCGTTGCGCCCCTCATGCTCGATCTTGAGGTCGCTCTCGAGCATCTCGCGCACGTTCTCGCCGATATGCAGCTTGCCGAGGTCCTGCAGGTTGGGGATGCCCTCGAGGAAGAGGATACGCTCGATCAGCTTGTCGGCGTGCTGCATCTCCTCGATGGACTCGTCGTACTCCCACTTGGCCAGCTTCTGCAGGCCCCAGTCCTTGTACATCTTGGCATGCAGGAAGTACTGGTTGATGGCCACCAGCTCGTTGCCCAGGGCGCGGTTGAGATACTCGATGACCTTGCTGTCGCCTTTCATGGATCTGCCTCTCAAGATGTGGGGAGTCCACCCAAGCTTGGCATGCCGGGATGACGATTGCCAAACCCCGACGCGAAAATATTCGCCGATGCCGTTATACGGCGTAGGCGAGCTCCGCGCCGGAGAGCAGCAGCTCCTCCTTCACCGCCTCGCGGGTCAGGCTCTTGCCCACGCAGGCACACTTGCCGCACTGGGTGCCACAGCCGGTCTCGGCCTGAACCTCGCGCCAGCTGCGCGCGCCCTCCTCGACGACCTGACGGATACGGCGATCGGAGACTCCCTTGCAGATGCAGACGTACATGCGAACACCTCGCGTTGGATAGCGAGAACAAATGTAAATGATTCGCATAAGTTGTTGCAACCGGGACTCGACCAATGTCTGATCCCGATCAATTCCCGGACTATCTGGCCGGCTTGGGCAGCACCACGACCCGGGTGCCCGAGGCAATATCGGGCCAGCTGCGCCGCTCGGCATCGAACAGCACCCACAGGTAGCCGAGTCCCAGCGCGGCCACCGAGAGCCAGGCCACCAGGTAGCGCACCATGGCCTGGCGCAGGGAGATGGCGTAGCCATCCCGGGTCTGCACCCGCAGCCGCCAGGCCTGCATCCCCAGGGTCATGCCGCCACGGCACCAGAAGAAGGCAAAGAAGGCGAAGGCCGACACCAGCATGATCAGCCGCAGGGAGGCAACCTGCAGGAAGCCCACCCCGACCTGCTCGGCCGGCAGGCCGACCAGGTGGCGCACGGCCAGCAGGTGCAGGCCGGCCATCAGCAGCCAGATCGCGACCACCAGAAAGGCATCGTAGAGCATGGCGCCCAGCCGGCGGCCGAGGCCGGCGGGCCAGACATCATCGAGGTTGGGGAAGCGGCGGGGCATGGGCTCTCCTTGTCTCAGCCGCTGCGGCGCAGCAGGAGGATTCCCACCGCGGCGCAGATCAGGGTGGGCGCCAGCACCGCCCAGGCGGGCGAGAAGCCGAAGACCGTGGAGGCCGGTGCCAGCAGGTCCTGCAGGTACTTGAATGCCAGGCCGGTGACCACGCCGTAGAATACCCGGGTGCCGGCGGCCACGCTGCGCAGCGGGCCGAACACGAAGGAGGCGGCCACCAGTACCAGCGAGCCCATGGTCAGCGGCAACAGCAGCTTCTGCCAGAAGTAGAGCAGCGGCTGGGTGGCCTGCTGGCCCTGGTCGCGCAGATAGCGAGCGTAGGCCCACAGCTCGCTCGGCGACTGGCTTTCGACGTCGCGCAGCAGCCGCGAGAGCTGCTCCGGCGTCAGCTGGGTATCCCACTCCCGGGTCGCGAGGTGTTGCGCCTCGGTGCCCTGCTCGGAGAACCGCGTTACCGAGACGTCCTCCAGCACCCAATGCCCCTCTCGCCAGATAGCCCGCGCGGCGCTCAGCGCCTCGGCCAGGCGCTGGCCCTCGAAGCGGTAGCGAGTGAGGTCGAGCACGGTGTCGTCGGCACGGATGGCACCAAAGCGATAGAAGCTGTCGCCCTCGCGCTGCCATCCCCCGCGCTCGGTAACCAGGGCCCCGGCCCCCTGGATCTTCTCGACGCGCCAGGCACTGGCAAACTGCTCGGTGCGCGGGGAGACGTACTCGGCGATGAACAGCACCACGACCACCACCAGGATGATCGGCTTCATGGCGCCCCACAGGATCCGCGCCAGGGAGCGCCCGGCGGCGCGCATCACGGTGAGCTCGTTGCTGGAGGCCATGCTGCCCAGGCCGATCAGCGCGCCGATCAGCACCGCCACCGGCGCGTACTGATAGAGCCGCCAGGGCAGGCGCATCAGCAGGTAGAGAAGCACCTGGAAAGCGCCGTAGTCACCCTCCACATCGCCCAGGTCGTTGATGTAGGTGATCACCAGGTCGAGGCCCAGCAGCACCACCTGGACGACGATGATGGCACCCAGTACGTTCCGCGCCAGGTAGCGGTCGAAGCGATCGGCAATCATCCGCTCATCCCCTTGCGCTGGGCGCGCACCATCATCCATAACCCCAGCGCCAGGAAGGCGCCATGGATCGGCCACATGCCCACTGCGGCCGGCAGGTTGCCGCGACCGATGGCGTCCAGCGCCGCCAGCAGCAGGCTCAGGTAGGCCACATGCAGGAAGATCGCCGGCAGCAGCTTGGCAAAGCGCCCCTGGCGCGGATTGACTCGCGACAGCGGCATCGCCAGCAGGGTCAGGATGAACACCATCAGCGGCATGCCCAGCCGCCACTGCAGCTGGGCACGCGCCTCGGGCGACTCGTCACCGAACAGCTCGCGGGTGGGAGTGAGCTCGGGAGAGTCGAGCTCGCGCAGCGACTCGTCCCGCGACAGGCGCACCGCATAGGTCTCGAACTCGAGCCGCTCGGCCTGATGCCTGCCCGGCTCGACGCTGTAGCGTTCGCCGTCGGTCAACACCAGGAAGCGGCTGCCGGTATCGTCGTCCACCGCCTGGTGGCCGGCCTCGGCGCGGGTCACAACGCTCTCCGGGGTGCCGTCGCTGCGCCGATGCCGCTCGCTGATGAAAACACCACGCATCTCGGCACCATCCTCGCTGAAGCCTTCGGTATAGGCGGTACGCCCACTGCCGAACTCCTGAAAACGCCCGGGCCCCAGGGTGGAGAAGTCGACCCGGCTGCGCTGATCCTCGAGCAACGTCTCGGTCTGGAGTGCCCCGGCCGGGGTCAGCCACAGGCTGCACAGCCCCACCAGCACAGACACCAGGACGGCCGGCACCAGGCTTACCTGGAGCAGCCGATTGGGGCTGGTACCGCAGGCTACCAGCACGGTGATCTCGCTGTTGAGGTAGAGCTGGCCATAGGCGAGCAGGATACCCAGGAAGAACGCCAGCGGCAGGATCAGCTCCAGGAACCCCGGTAGATGTAACAGCATCAGGGTGCCGAGGATGTCGGCGGGTATCTCGCCTTCGGCGGCGTTGCTGAAGTAGCGAATGAAGCGACTGCCCATGATCACCAGCAACAGCACCCCGGCAACGGCGGCCATGGTCAGCAGGATCTCGCGGGTCAGATAGCGGAAGATGATCATGCGGCGTCTGCCATGCAATGGGGCCATGCCTTGGGTACACTGGAGCGACACGGCAACGTGCCGGCATTATCCAGAATCCCTCTACGCTTGTAACCCCAATTGCCAGTAACCCCAACGCTTGTCTTGTGGAGACGCCATGGAATTCCCAGTCAGGACGGGTAACCCCGCCAAGATCGAGAGCGCCTGTATCGTCATCCCGGTGTTCAAGGAGGAGGCGCTACTGCCCACCGCCTCGCGCCTTGACGACGCCAGCGAACGACTAATGGGCCAGCTGCTCGAGCGCGGCGACTTCGACGCCAGGCTGGGCAACGTACAGCTGGTCCCCTTCGCACCGGGCCTCTCCACCGAACGCCTGCTGCTGGTCGGACTGGGCAAGCGTGAGGCATGCCAGGAGACGGCCTTCCGCAAGGCGCTGGACGCCGCCTTCACCGCCCTGGCGTGCCTCCCGGTAGACGAAGCGGCAGTGGCCTTTACCGAGGTGCCCCTGGCGGATCGCGGTGCCGACTGGAAGGCACGCATGGTCGCCGAGGCCGCCCATCGCGCCCTCTACCGCTTCGAGGAGTTCAAGTCCGAGAAGGCGCCCACGTCGCGACTGGCCTCGGTGACCCTGCTGGTCAACGACGCCGGCGACGCCGCAGTTGCCCGGGAGGGCGCCCGCATCGGCGACGCCGTGGGCCAGGGCATCAACGCCGCCCGCACCCTGGGCAACCTGCCGGGCAACGTCTGCACCCCGAGCTATCTGGCCGAGCGGGCCGAGGCGCTGGGTGAAGCCTCCGGCGGCGCACTGGCGGTGGAGATCCTCGACGAGGAGGCCCTGGAGGCGCTGGGCGCCCATAGCCTGCTGTCGGTGGGCCGCGGCAGCGAGCAGCCCTCGCGGCTGATCGTCATGACGTACCAGGGCGCCGACAACCCCGACGAGGCGCCTCACGTGCTGGTGGGAAAGGGCATCACCTTCGATACCGGCGGCATCTCGCTCAAGCCCGGCGAGGCCATGGACGAGATGAAGTTCGACATGTGCGGCGCGGCCAGCGTATTCGGCACCGTCGAGGCGGTGCTCGGCATCCGACCGAAGGTCAACCTGGTGGCCATCGTCGCCGCCGCCGAGAACATGCCCGATGGCCGCGCCACCAAGCCAGGCGATATCATCAGGACGCTGAAAGGCCTCTCGGTGGAGGTACTCAATACCGACGCCGAGGGTCGTCTGGTGCTGTGCGATGCCCTGACCTACGCCGAGCGCTTCGAGCCGGCCAGCGTGGTAGATATCGCCACCCTGACCGGGGCCTGCATCATCGCCCTGGGCCATCACGCCACCGGCCTGCTCGCCAACGACGACGACCTGGCACTCGACCTGCTCGATGCCGGCGAGGCGGCCTGGGATCGCGCCTGGCACCTGCCGCTGTGGGACGAGTACCAGCAACAGCTCGACTCCAACTTCGCCGACCTGGCCAATATCGGTGGCAAGCCGGCGGGCACCATCACCGCCGCCTGCTTCCTCTCGCGCTTCGCCGACAAGTTCCCCTGGGCACATCTGGACATCGCCGGCACCGCCTGGAGCTCCGGCAAGGAGAAGGGCGCCAGCGGCCGCCCGGTGGGCCTGCTGACCCAGTACCTGCTGGACCGGGAAGCCGACGCCGCGGTGGAAACCGAGGCGGAATAGCGCCTCGCTCTTGCGTTTTTTTCGCGTCGCCTTTCTCATGTGGGACTGACGATGAATCCACGACCCGGGCCGGCTCTCACCGGCCCGAGCTTCCAGTATCACCCCGGGGCAGGCACGCCCCGGGCGTAGCGGAGACCCCTTGCCGTGTCGAATGCCAGCTTCGAACTCCTGCCCAACTCCACCCCCACGGCCGACTCGATCCGTGAGGACATCCTCGCCAGCCCCGGCTTCGGCCAGTACTTCACCGACCACATGGCCCACGTACGCTGGACCCTGGACGCCGGCTGGCACGGCCACGAGGTACGTCCCTATGGCCCGCTGACCCTGGACCCCGCCGCCGCCGTGCTGCACTACGCTCAGGAGATCTTCGAGGGCATCAAGGCCTACCGCCACGCCGATGGTTCCATCTGGACCTTCCGTCCCGAGAAGAATGCCGAGCGCTTCCGTCGCAGCGCCCGCCGGCTGGCCCTGCCCGAACTCTCCGACGAGGACTTCATCGGCTCGATCAAGGCACTGCTGGCCCAGGACCATGCCTGGGTACCGACGCCGAAGAGCGAGGCCGACGAGTGCAGCCTCTACCTGCGCCCCTTCATGATCGCCAGCGAGAAGTTCCTCGGCGTGCGCCCCGCCCAGGAGGTCGACTACTACGTGATCGCCTCGCCGGCGGCGGCCTACTTCAAGGGTGGCGTGGAGCCGGTCTCGATCTGGCTCTCGGAGCACTACAAGCGGGCGGCACCGGGCGGCACCGGCTTCGCCAAGTGCGGCGGCAACTATGCCGCTTCCCTGGCGGCCCAGAAGGAAGCCAGCGCCAATGGCTGCGGCCAGGTCGCCTTCCTGGATGCCGCCGAGAACAAGTGGATCGAGGAGCTGGGCGGCATGAACCTGTTCTTCGTGTTCAAGGACGGGCGCATCGCCACCCCGCGCCTGACCGACACCATCCTCGAGGGCGTCACTCGCGACTCGGTGCTGACCCTGGCCCGGGACGAGGGGCTGACGCCCGAGGAGCGCCCGATCAGCATCGACGAATGGCGCGAGGGGGCGGCCAGCGGCGAGATCACCGAAGTCTTCGCCTGCGGCACCGCCGCGGTGATCACCCCGGTGGGCGAGCTGGTCAGCGAACAGGAGCGCATCCGCCTGGCCGGCGACAACGGCAACCCCATCGCCAAGCGTCTGCGCGCCAAGCTGCTCGACCTTCAGTATGGCCGTGCGGAAGACACCCACGGCTGGCTGACGCGGCTGGTGTAGGGCGTGACCCAGATCGACTTCTACGTCCTTCCCGATACCACCCTGGAGGCGCGCCTCGACTTCGCCTGCCGGCTGGCCGAGACCATCCAGCGCAAGGGCTATCGGCTGCACCTGCACGCCGAGGACGAGGCCATGGCCAGGGAGCTCGACGCGGCACTGTGGACCTTCCGGGCCGATGCATATGTGCCCCACGCCCTGGCCGGCGACGACCTCGCCGACCGAGTGCCGGTCACCATCGGCTGGGCCGAGCCGCCGCCTCCCGAGCGTGCGGTGCAGGCCCTGCTCAACCTCTCGCCGGGCATCCCCGAGTGGTTCTCGCGCTTCGAGCGTGTCGCCGAGATCATCAACCAGCACCAGGCGGTACTGACCGCCAAACGCGAGTGCTGGCAGACCTACCGGAAGCGCGGCTATCCGGTCAAGGCGCATCAGCTGCGCGGCCAGCCAGGCTGACGCCAGCTACCCCGCCGGGCTATAATCAAGCCCATTTTTCGTCGTCATTCCTGCCGTCCGGCCATCTGGCCGGCGGTGATCATTTCTGGACCCGGAACGCCCATGGACAAGACCTACCAACCCGCGCAGATCGAATCCCGCTGGTACCAGCGCTGGGAGGCCGATGGCCGCTTCGCCCCCGCAGGCGAGGGCGAGCCCTACTCCATCATGATCCCGCCGCCCAACGTCACCGGCAGCCTGCACATGGGTCACGCCTTCCAGGACACCATCATGGACACCCTGATCCGCTGGCGGCGGATGCAGGGGCGCAACACCCTGTGGCAGGTCGGCACCGACCACGCCGGCATCGCCACCCAGATGCTGGTCGAGCGCAAGGTCGCCGCGGAAGAGGGCAAGAGCCGCCACGACCTCGGCCGCGAGGCCTTCATCGACAAGGTGTGGGAGTGGAAGCAGGAGTCCGGCGGGCATATCACCCGCCAGCTGCGTCGCATGGGGGCCAGCGTCGACTGGAGCCGCGAACGCTTCACCATGGACGACGGCTTCTACCGGGCGGTCCAGGAGGTCTTCGTGCGCCTCTTCGAGGAGGACCTGATCTACCGCGGCAAGCGGCTGGTCAACTGGGACCCGACCCTGCACACCGCCATCTCCGATCTGGAGGTCGAGAACCGCGACCAGCAGGGCAGCTTCTGGCACTTCCGCTACCCGCTGGCCGACGGCGTCACCACAGACGACGGCAAGGACTACCTCATCGTCGCCACCACCCGCCCCGAGACCCTGCTGGGCGATACCGGCGTGGCGGTGAACCCCGAGGATCCGCGCTACGCCTCACTGGTGGGCAAGTTCGTTACGCTGCCGCTGGTGGGGCGCCGGATCCCCATCGTGGCGGATGAACATGCCGACATGGAGAAAGGCTCCGGCTGCGTGAAGATCACCCCGGCCCACGACTTCAACGACTACGAGGTGGGCCGTCGCCAGGGCTTGCCGCTGATCAACGTCTTCACCCAGGACGCATCGATCCTCTCGCGCGCCGAGGCCTTCGATATCCAGGGCCGTCCGCTGGCCGAGATCGACACGAGCCTGCCGGAGGCCTACGCCGGCCTGGACCGCTTCGCGGCTCGCGCACGCATCGTCGCCGACATGGAGGCCGCTGGCCTGCTCGAGCAGGTGGAGACGGTGAACAACACCCTCCCCTATGGCGACCGCAGTGGCGATGTCATCGAGCCGCTGCTCACCGATCAGTGGTTCGTCGCCGTGGAGAGCCTCGCCAAACCGGCCATCGAGGCCGTGGAGAAGGGCGATATCCAGTTCGTCCCCAAGAACTACGAGAACATGTACTTCGCCTGGATGCGCGACCTGCAGGACTGGTGCATCTCCCGCCAGCTGTGGTGGGGGCATCGTATTCCCGCCTGGTACGACGCCGAGGGCAACGTCTATGTGGCCCGCAGCGAGCAGGAGGCCCGCGAGAAGCACGGACTGCCTGCCGACCTCGAGCTGAACCAGGACGAGGACGTGCTGGACACCTGGTTCAGTTCGGGGCTGTGGACCTTCGGGACCCTGGGCTGGCCGGAACAGACCGAGGAACTCAAGACCTTCCACCCTTCCAGCGTGCTGGTCACCGGCTTCGACATCATCTTCTTCTGGGTCGCGCGGATGATCATGCTGACCCTGAAGTTCACCGGCGAGGTGCCCTTCAAGCAGGTCTATGTGCACGGCCTGGTACGTGACGGTCAGGGTCAGAAGATGTCCAAGTCCAAGGGCAACGTGCTCGACCCCATCGACCTGATCGATGGTATCGAGCTGGATACGCTGGTGGAGAAGCGCACCGGCAACATGATGCAGCCCCAGAAGGCCAAGGCCATCACCAAGGCCACGCGCAGCGAGTTCCCGGAGGGCATCGAGCCCCACGGTACCGATGCGCTGCGCTTCACCTTCCTCTCCCAGGCCACCACCGGACGCGATATCAAGTTCGACATGGGCCGCCTGGATGGCTACCGCAACTTCTGCAACAAGCTGTGGAACGCCTCGCGCTATGTGCTGATGAACGCCGAGGGCGAGGATACCGGCCTGGCTGGTGAGGCGGTCGAACTGTCCCTGGCCGATCGCTGGATCCTCTCGCGCCTGCAGCAGACCGCTGCCCAGGTGACCAGGGCCATGGAGGAGTTCCGTTTCGATCACGCCTCCCAGGCGCTCTACGAGTTCGTCTGGAACGAGTACTGCGACTGGTACCTCGAGCTCTCCAAGCCGGTACTCTGGGACGACAACGCCAGCCTCGAAGCCAAGCGCGGTACCCGGCGGACCCTGGTCCGCGTGCTGGAAGCCATCCTGCGCCTGGCCCACCCGATGATGCCCTACATCTCCGAGGAGATCTGGCAGCGCGTGGCGCCACTGGCCGGTGCCTTCCAGGGCGCGGGCGACTCCATCATGGCCCAGCCCTGGCCGACCGCCGACGAGGTGCTGCTCGATGAGGGCGCCACCCGGGATATCGAGTGGCTCAAGGGGGTGATCGTGGCGGTACGCAACATCCGCGCCGAGATGAACATCGCCCCGGGCAAGCCCCTCGACGTGCTGCTCACCAAGGGCGGCAGTGCCGATCGCGAGCGCCTGGAAGCCAATCGCCTGTTCCTGGCCAAGCTGGCCAAGCTGGAGAGCGTCGAGTGGCTGGATGACCCGCAGCAGGCGCCGCTCTCGGCCACCCAGCTGGTCGGCGAGATGGAGGTGCTGGTGCCCATGGCCGACCTGATCGACAAGGAGGCAGAACTGGCCCGCCTCGACAAGGAGATCGAGAAGCAGGACAAGCTGATCGGCGGCATCGAGAAGAAGCTTTCCAACGAAGGCTTCGTGGCCAAGGCGCCCGCCGCGGTGGTGGAGAAGGAGCGCGGCAAGCTCAACGATTTCCAGGCCTCCCGGCGCTTGCTGGCGGAGCAGCGCGACAAGATCGCCGCCCTCTGAGCAGGCCCAGCCCCCGTCTGACCCGAGCCCGGCCGATGGCCGGGCTTTTTACTGCCTGCCGACCGTGCGGTGGAGCCAGCCAAGTAATGCCCCGAACGAAAAAAGCCCGTAACTCACGGGGAGCTCGGGGCTTTTTTCAATACATACAAAAAGCCCCGAGCATCTCACGATGCTCGGGGCTTTTCTTAATAAGTGCCTGACGATGACCTACTCTCACATGGGGAGACCCCACACTACCATCGGCGCTGAGCGGTTTCACTGCTGAGTTCGGCATGGGATCAGGTGGTTCACGCTCGCTATGGTCGTCAGGCGAA